>LSQX01001810.1_pt1 | contig 16087 bp, 10 predicted proteins | sample 654561 | NCBI WGS metagenome assembly LSQX01 (sample SAMN04489861, study PRJNA283612) | anaerobic digester metagenome | isolation source: 4 biogas reactors fed with cattle manure at either 37C or 55C with and... | place: Denmark: Kongens Lyngby | collected 2014 | reverse complement strand
GTATGGAGCAGTGCCATGATAAGAGGCGAGAAGAAAACCAGCAATATCTGTTTTCTGATGGTGCTTTTTACCTCGGCATCACTCATTCCAACCCTCTGCATTATGTCGAAATTGTCACGGTCGTCGTATCCTTCAGTGATTTGCTTGTAATACATTATGAGTATAAGGCACATTGTGAAGATGATACTGAATATGATTCCGATAAACAGCAATCCACCATTCATCGACAAAATCTCACGCCTCTCGGCAATACCGTTGACATAGCTGGTGTTGCCTGACTGTTGAGTACCGCTCCAGTCAATAGCGTTTCTAATGAAATCTTCCTTGTTTTTATCATCACCCTCCAGATTGAGATGAAGGGTGAGTATCTGATCATTACCCTCTGTACTAGAAAAAACAGCACCTAGCTTATCCATGACCGCAACATCCTTAACAACCAGGTAACATTCCCGGCTGGAGAAATTAATGACTGCTTTCCTTCCAAACACAAGAGAGGTGAGCTCCTTTTTCACCTTGTATTTTTCTTTTTCGAGAATGACATGATCATAACCGAAGTCAGCTCCTGTTGTATAGATCAGTACTTCATCCGCGGCCAGTGTTTCTTGCTTATTTTCAATTTCATTGTATTCCTCAAGTGACATCGCTTTGATAATATACCAGTATGAAAAATGGCTCGTAGGTTCATAGACAGTGAATGTATCACTATTGCCATTCACTCTCAGCTTTTGATAAGTGAACTCCACTTTATCCTTTATGTCCACCTGTTCTTTTTCTGCTAACTCTTGTAGCTTGCTTTCCAGCTCGTCTGTGCCCCGGAATATCTCTGTATTGATATTCAGCGTGAAATCGTATGGATGCTGAAAGTCCAAAATACTGTCTGAGCCAAGCCATACAGAAAGTGTACAAAGTAGTGTTATGATTGTCATAGTACTGAAAATACATATGTTAGATAGACTTGAGGCGCTTTTTTTAATTCTGTGGAGCATGCCCGAGATTGTGACGTAGTTTGACTTCCTATAGTAAATACGGCTATTCTTTTTTAATAGCTTTAGCAGTGCAAGTAGACCCGCCTTGAAGAACTGATGCGTTCCAAAGGATACAAGGGCCACCGCCAGCAAGAAGTTGAGAAAAATATTGGAGTCCACCTTTGCAGGTATGGCAATCGCATAGCCTATTCCCAGAAGCACAATGCCAATTGCTGCAGAGAGCCAGAGGCGTTTGGGCTCCTTGTCACCTTTTTTATGACCCTTTAGTAAGTCATTGGGATTTGTCCGAAATACATGGATTACATTGATAACCAAGTTTATAGCATACACAGCTAAAAAGTAGAAGAATGTCTGATCAAATGCCCTCAAGCTGAATGTGAAGTCTACATTTACCGGAAGCCCTGATAGATTGAGCAGAGCAAGGAATAACAATTTCGAGAACGCCAGACCAAAAATAATGCCACCTACCATGACTATAGCAAATACTATAAATGTCTCATAGAGCATCATCAATGCGATATGCCTTTTATCTAGTCCAAGCACGCTATATAGCCCTATTTCCTTCTTCCTGCGTTTTATAAGGAAGCTGTTGGTGTAGATTGTAAAAGGAAGAAGGATTAGACCAAGTAATATCTGGCCAACATTCATGAGAGCCAGGGCATATGAGCTACGGGGCAATGTCGCCATGATTTCGTTATTTATTATTGAGGAAAATACAAAGAATGAAAAAACAGATAATACCCCAGCTAAGATGTATGGTCCATATGTGGAGCCGTTTTTGTATATCCCTTTGGCTGATAGCCTGGGAAGTAGAAAAATCTTATTCATTTTTTGCGCCCCCAGTCTGCAGCACTGTCAAGGCGTCAGTTATCATCGAGTACATTTCCTCGTTGGAGGCATTTCCCCGGTATATCTGATGGAAAACACAGCCATCCTTGATAAACAGAACTCTTCCGGCATGACTTGCCGCCTGAAGGCTATGTGTCACCATCAATATTGTTTGACCTTCGGCATTAATATCTGCAAACAGCTTTAGCAGCCTTGCGGAAGCCTTAGAATCCAGTGCGCCTGTGGGCTCGTCAGCAAGAACTATCTTTGGGTAGGTAATCAGAGCCCGTGCTGTAGCAGCTCTTTGCTTTTCGCCACCGGACACTTCATAAGGGTATTTTTGTAGCACTTCATTAATGCCAAGCTTGTGGGCTAAAGGCTTTAGCCGTTTTTTCATCTCCTCTAGCGGTTTGCCTGCAAGAACAAGGGGGAGAAATATATTGTCCTGCAACGTAAAGGTGTCCAGCAGGTTAAAATCCTGGAAGACGAATCCAAGATTGTCACGGCGAAAAGCTGCCAAATTGCCCTGTCGGACCGTTGACAAATCTTTGCCCTCTAATAAAACCTGGCCACTGGTTGCTCGGTCGATGGATGCAAGTATATTTAAAAGAGTGGTTTTGCCAGATCCGGACTCCCCCATGATAGCAACATATTCGCCCTTTTCTACGGAGAAGGTCACACCGTCAAGTGCCTGTACCTTATTTCCTCCAAGCCTTGTGCTGTAAACCTTTTTCACATTGTTAATCTCAAGTAGTTTCATGATTTAATTCCCTTCTCATTATCTATGTCTTCAAAAGACGCTGACCTCTATAGGTCGGCGATGGATGAAGACGAATTAATTAACCTTCCTTGGTCAGGTGGAGTTCAGTCTCCACACGACTCTCTGAGCGAAGCGAATTGACTTCACATTACATATAAATCTTAATATACCGCAAAATGCGTTGCCATAATGTTTGCTTACAATTTTCATTACAAGCTTACATTTTTGTAAGGTTAATACGCATACTTGAGGTTATAGTCTGAATATAAACATAATATAGATGCTTATGAAAGGCAAAAACCGTTATGAAAATATTTCGGGTGTCTCAGGAAAACCAATGGTTACCTTTGTGCCGCTACCGACCTCAGAGGACACCTCAAGAGTATGAGAAAGCTTTTTCATTATTTGCTTACACAAATATAAGCCTATACCTGTGGATTTTTTGTCAAGTCTTCCATTGTAGCCTGTATAGCCCCGCTCGAATATTCTTGGCAGATCCTCCTGCCGTATTCCAATCCCTGTATCTTCGATAATTAGAAGGGCTTTTCCCTCAGCCATTTCATGTCGTATTGAGATACTGCCCCGTTGAGTATACTTCAAAGCATTAGACAGGAGCTGGCCTATAACAAACAATAGCCATTTACTATCAGTGACAACTGAGCAGCTGAAGTCCTCCAAGTTGAGAGATCGCCTGCTGTTTATGAAAAACATTTTGTGTTTTTTTATTGCTTGCTTAACAATATCGTGGAGTTCGTAATTTTTGAATAGGAAATCGGAGGTTATGCTATCAAGTCTCTGATAATAGAGCACCATATCGACATAATGCTCAATTTTAAACAATTCTTCCGACAGGAGCCTATAGTGGGATGCCTCCATACCTCTGGAAACTGTGTAGACTACATTGTCTGTCTGTGGGGGCTTGTCTCCGATGCTTTGCAGTAGCAGTCTCATTGCCGCAATTGGAATTTTTATTTGGTGAGCCCACATGGTATAGTAGTCTGACATGTCGGTATCTCTAATATTGATTTGGGATTTGAGCTGTCTGAGTTCTTCCAATAAAGTGTCTATTGTCTCATGATACAGCTTCTCAAGACCACCTGCAGGTAAGGGAAGTAGCTCCGCTATGTTTTCTATGTTTTCAATATTTTCAAAGGCTATCTGTATCGTTCTGATCTTTTTAATGTATTTTATGAAATCGTAGGTAGCAAAGCATAGTGCCAGAAAGGCCCAGAGGAAAAACGCATAGAGCAGGCTGTATATATCGTCCAACTGGTAGAGTAAACAGACTATAAAGAAAAGCAACATCGTTAGCATAAAAAAGCCTGTGACTCTTCGTTTCTCCAGTATATAGATAATTAGAAGTCGATGGAGTGGCAGCTTTTTCATAAAATTATCCGTAGCCTCAATATTCTTGTCCATATCATTCGCCACCAATCAGGTAGCCCAGCCCCTTTTTTGTTTGAATGAAATCTGTGATGGAGGCTTCCTCAAGCTTCTTACGAAGCCTGTTCATGTTGACTGTCAGCGTATTGTCATCAACAAAGCAGTCATTATCCCACAGTCGTTTCATTATCAGCTCTCTTGATACCGTCCTTCCGATATTTTCAAAAAGTAGCTGCATTATTTTGTGTTCGTTTTTTGTAAGCTCAATTTTTTGACTTTGATACGTTATCGAGCCATCCATCATATTAAACATAACGCCTTTATGCTCAAGCCATGAGGTCTGCTCGTTATATGCATAGGTGCGCCGCAACAGCGCCTGGATCTTGGCTCTTAGCACTTCGAGGTCAAAGGGCTTTGGGACAAAGTCGTCTCCGCCCATGTTTACTGCCATGATTATATTCATATTGTCTTCGGCAGAAGAAATGAATATCACAGGAGTCCGGGAGAGCTTCCTGATTTCGGTGCACCAGTAGTATCCGTTAAAAAAGGGGAGGGAAATGTCCATCAGCACCAGTTGAGGCTCGAATCTGATAAAATCCTCCAGCACTTTGTTAAAGTCCTCAGTACATCTAACCTCATAACCCCATCGCCCAAGATATTCCTGAATAACACCTGCAATAATATTGTCATCTTCAACTATCATTATCTTGTACATAAAACTCCTCCTACCAGGAACTGCCGCCTCCGCCTCCAGACCCACCGCCCGACGAGCCGCCGCCTGAGCTACTGCCTGAACCACCACCAGAGGATGGACTCGAAGACATAGCTCTGGATACAGACAACATTGTCTTATCAGTAAACGATTTGAAGGAGCTGTTACTAAAAGAAGAATTGCTCGTATACCAATCAGGCTTTGATAATGCAATGAATTCGAATTTTTTTATCCATTTGTCAGATACGCCCAACACATATGTGTAAGGAAGAATGTCAAAGAAATAGGAGGGCTCCTTCATTACCAGTGCCTCTAGCTGTGACTTCTCCGCCACCTTCAGGAAAGTTTTAAAGCCTCTTGTTTTTCCTAGTATATCAATGCCAAAGGGCGTTCTTTTGGGCATGTTCTTTAATAATATCATCATACAAATGATACTAATGCTTCCAATTATGTACGTTACCAAATATGTTGTATCGAGTAGCAACCCAGGCAGTACTGTCATTACCCAGGGTACACCTGCAAAGATGAGTGCCCACGAAAACAAAAGTGCTTTTGCTGATGATGACTTAGTATTAACTAATGACTTCACCAATACTGCAAAACCGATGCCTATGAAGGTGAAAGCTACTAGTAAACCGACAAGCCCTTGGTATTCCCAAGCCGGCCTTATAGTTATCAGACAAAAAACTGCTACTATCATCAAATACATCTTATTACCCTTATCTAATGACTTCTTTTCAAATATCATATGAGTATACTTTTGCTTCTGGTATCTTTTTTCTATTATGCCAAGTGTTTTGTAAAATTTGTTATATAAATCTTTATATGTAGCTTGCTTTCTATTCCCGAATAAGCCATTGAGGAAAATGCGTTCTATCTCATTGTCGCTGTCGTACTCCCTTATCTTAATAAGTCGGAAGCCTTGCCCTTTACTAAACCAGGTTCTATCATTATCTTCCTCAACAATATTTAAGTATCCTTTGTTTGCAAGGTTTATTAGCAGTGAGATTACATCCTTTCTTTCTGAAAATCCCTTGTAAAAAAAGCCGAGATCAGCACTATTGAAATTACCAGGTGGGTAGAATTCAACTGTTTCCACAGCTTTGTCGTCCTTGCCGTACTTTAGCCATAAGCTAAATGAAATTAGCGCAAATAAGGTGGAAAGGATGATTGCTGTCATACTTAGCAAATCAATCCCCAGCCCAGTATTTACAAAATAACCCTCTGGCAACTCAAGCCTCACTGTCAGAGCTTCTGCAGGCTTAAGACGTCCGTTAAACCGGCCGGTAATTACATTGCCACTTACAGAATATGAAATATCAGAGCTGTTTACAGAACCCTTCTTACCGTAAGAGAAGCCCAACTTTAGCGGATCAAATTCTTTTGGCATCCTTATGCTGAAGGTGACGTTATCTATGGTAGTATCCCACTGATCGCCGATGAGGTTGAAGTACAGCTCGTCATAATCCTTGCCCGTGTCCCTGCCTAAATTGTACAGATAACTGATGGTGTAGTCCATGGTCCCTGTCAGGGTGTATGACGCTTCACCGATTTTTATGACCTTAAATCCGTTATCAAAGTATTCTTTAAAGGGTTCGTTTACATTGACCTCTGTAATTCTCGCACTGTTTCTGCTGGTTGTGCCATCTAACCGAGTAACAGTATTTCTCGTTGGGATTTTTCTGATAATGCCATGTTTATCGACCTTGAAATTCGCCACTATTTTCTCTGTTATATTAAAAGTATTATTTTCATTTACCACCATGTCGATATGGTAGCTTTCCAGAACATATTCGTTGCTGTTATTCTCAGCCACCACATTTGTAAATGGAAGAAACGCCGTAAGAAGCATCAATATCATACAAAACGTGATTTTTCTTTTCATTATTAATCCACCCTTACATTTTCTTTTTCAGACCCCTGTACCTCAAACATCCTTAGCGTTTTGTAGCCTAGCAAGCGTGATACAAGATTTCCAGGAAACATCTCTATAGCATTGTTATATATCTCTACTACTGCATTGAAATATTTCCTTGAATTTGCTATATCCTCTTCTGCCCTCGATAACTGCCGGCTTAGCTCTAGAAAGCTCTGGTCGGATTTGAGAACGGGATAGCCCTCTGCTACTAGCATCAGACTTGGTATGTTTTCAGAAAGCCTGTCATTGATAAGGAGCTTGTCATTTTGAGACAGGCTCTCATATGTACCGCTTCTAAGAGCTGCTATTTTTTCAAGGACATCTTTTTCATAAGCCGCATGAGCTTTTACGGTCGCTACAATATTAGGAATCAGGTCCCACCTTTTCTTCATATAGACATCCATTGTCGAAAAGGCCTCCCTGACAGCGTTATTATGTTTGATTAGCTGATTATATGTGACAAGTACATATAAAAGCACTAGAACAGCAATTCCGATAATTATATAAAGGATCATTTTATACCTCCCTTGTTCATACAGGATCTTTTCAATACCTGTAAAAATACTATCATGTTTAGGTAAATAATAAAAGAAAAACAATAAAATTGTAAGCTGTAGATTGATTTATTGCTTTAAGAAAGTATATTTGTGATAAGAAACATACAAGACAGGAGTATATCCTGTCTTGTATGTTTCTACTTTAAATTTTGCCTTCTTCCAAATGCTTCTCCAGCTTACGCTTTACGCGCTGGAGGGCATTGTCAATGGATTTTACGTGTCGGTTCAGTTCCACAGCTATCTCCTGATAGGATCTGCCCTGCAAGTACTGGGACAAAACTTCCCATTCAAGGCTGCTGAGTATCTCTCCCATTTTCACCTCAATACCTGCAAATTCCTCCCTGTTAATCATCATTTCTTCAGGGTCACTGACGCTCTCCTCACTAATGATATCCATTAAGGTCCGATCTGAATCTTCATCAAATATCGGTTTATTCAGTGATATATACGAATTTAGCGGAATATGCTTCTGCCTGGTAGCTGTCTTTATCGCAGTAATAATCTGTCGCGTGATACAAAGCTCAGCAAATGCTCTGAAGGATGATAGCTTGTCCCCTCTGAAATCTCGAATAGCTTTATAGAGACCAATCATACCCTCTTGGATAATGTCCTCTCTGTCTGCGCCAATAAGAAAATATGTCCTTGCTTTAGCTCGGACAAAGCTCTTATATTTATTAATGAGAAATTCGAGGGCTAGTTCATCTCCTGCTTTTGCGTCGTTGATGATCTCCTCGTCTACTACGGAATTGTATGTCAATTGTGCCTCTGCTTGAGTGTTTTGCTTCAAGAACATGCCCCCTCATATGTAATGCATATTATGGTACGAACAGGCAATTTACTTGGAATTAACCCTACCCCATTATACGTTAACGTCATCTTTTATGTCAAGTTGAAACTTGCTTCTAAGTAGTTCTCCAAGCTTTTACAGCAATAATGGGGTACTTTGGGAGTTTAAAGTATTTTGCACTGTTGGGAAATAATGTCATTTATATTAGTATAAGCTTCTCTATAGTTATCGGCACTTCCGTCTTTATTATTAAGGTCTTATCTGCATTCATATAAAGGGGGTTGCTATATCACCGGTCAACGTACTATCCTACATCTTTGTGTAACCGCCGGGCATAATAATTGCATCCAATTTACGACCAGCCTTGCACATGTCACACTCGTTTGGTCTTGATGTCTTATATTCAGGAATATCATCACTTGTAAACAAGGAATAAATTTTTTGTTTGAATTCTTTCGGGAAGGCATTGAATAAGGCAGATATCCCTACTAATTTGCCATTATAATAGGAAAGGCATTCCAAAGCGCTTTTAACAGTTATCCCGCTGGATATAGATGATACCAACAGAACCACATTGCGCTCATCTATTAATTCTTGCTGATTGCTTTGAAATATCAGTTGTCTGTTAACATTATTCATTGGTGTTACCACATGAATCTCTTTTCCGCTATTTAGACTAGTCATGCCTCCCCGTAAAAGCTCTTCAGCCATATATGCCCCGATTACTTCGGTTCCTTCAATACATACTATGGTGTTAATAAGTGTAGTTGATAAATAGGGTAAGGCTAATTCTACGGCAACTTTTCTTGCGATGGATGAATTGGTTTTCATATCATCCAAATCAAGATAATGTGTAAGATGAAAATGGCTTGTAGTAAAATGGCCGGGAATTGCGTTCATGACTATAGCCGAATTTTTAGCTAATGGGATAGGATAAGCTTTCCTTTTCATTTTCATTCTCCTTCACACAAATTATTTGTGGCTTGCTTCATTAAGTTTCCCTAACAAAGATATATAATACAAGCCACTCCATTATTATACCACACATAGTGGTGGTTTTTACCATATAATTTGAATATAAAATATCATATCGGAATTGCTTGCATATATTAGTAGTGCAATCGCTTGCATAAATAACAAATATAATCAGGAGGTGTCTCTATGAAAAAAGTAAAAGCGCTTATCATTGGACTTCTTATATCACTACTTCTTTTCGCTTCATTAGATTTTACTAATATATCCTTTGCCACTGAAACAGATTCACAAACCTTCTCCTGGGATAATGCAACAGTTTATTTTGTAATGACTGACAGATTTCTTGACGAAGATCCAACAAACAACCATTCATATGGAAGAGAGCTGGATCGATACGGAAACCCTTACGCAGACTACAAAAATAAGGTTGGAACTTTTCATGGAGGGGACTTTGCAGGATTGACACAAAGGCTAAACGAGGGATACTTTACCGACCTGGGTATAAACGCCATATGGATTACGGCACCCTTCGAACAAATGCACGGATGGGTAGGCGGCCTTAACTTCAGACATTATGGCTATCACGGATATTATACCCTTGACTATACTGAGGTTGATAAAAACTTGGGTACTGAAGATGATTTGAGAAATTTTATTGATACTGCTCATGAAAATGGAATAAGAGTGATTTTTGATGTAATAATGAATCACCCTGGCTATCTGAACATGAAAGACATGGCCGAGTTTGGATACGGAGAGCTGCTTTACAACTGGGACACATATTATTATGATCAGCCTGAAAGCTACGCTCACTATGATACCTATGATGATTATATTGGATATACATCTTACGATCTCTGGAGTAAGTGGTGGGGACCCGAATGGATTAGAACATCGCCTCAAGCTCCGGGATATGACGAAGGAGGATATTCAGATCTTACACTATGTCTCTCAAACCTACCTGACTTTAAAACTGAATCAACAAACTGGGTCGGCCTTCCCGCCATTTTGTCCAACAAATGGGATAACTCCAAAGAATCCAAAGAAATGAATGAACTGAATAACTTCTTTTCTAGAACAGGCAAACCACGAACACCATCCAATTATCTGATAAAGTGGTTGTCCGATTGGGTTAGAGAATATGGCGTTGACGGCTTTAGATGCGATACTGCCAAGCATGTAGACCTTCATGTCTGGAATTCCTTAAAGCAAGAGACGAAAGCCGCACTCAGGGAGTGGAAGAGTAATAACCCCGACAAAAAGCTGGATGATCTGGATTTTTGGATGACCGGCGAAGTATGGGGTCATGATGTTAATAGAAGTGAGTACTTCGATAATGGGTTTGACTCAATAATCAATTTCTCCTTTCAGAATATGGCAGGCAACCTGGACTCTCTAAAATGGGTGTACCCGGACTATGCATCAAAAATAAATAGTAACGATGGCTTTAATGTTCTAAGCTATATCTCTTCCCATGACACCAGTCTCTTCGATAGAAACAACCTTATTAATGCAGGAACCAGCCTTCTGCTTTTACCCGGTGGTGTGCAAATCTATTATGGAGATGAAACGGCACGCCAACCAAACAATAGCTTACCTTGGGATCAGCCCACAAGAACAGATATGAACTGGAATTCCATCAATAGCGACGTGCTATCACACTGGCAAAAGCTTGGACAATTCAGGAACAAGCACATAGCCATAGGCGCAGGTACTCATACCCTCCTGCAGGAATCTCCCCATGTGTTTTCCAGAGTATATAGCAAAAATGGAATCTATGATAATGTTGTAGTAGCTATTGGCGCTAGTGGAAATACTACCATTGGGGTATCGGATATTTTCCCAAATGGGGCTACTGTAAGGGATTTCTATACAGGTAACGAAGCAGTAGTAAGCAATGGTTATGTCACCTTCACAGCTCACCCTAACAAGGTTATCCTTCTAGAGGCTGTTGACGATATTTCTCCCGACGAGGACCTGACTGTTTATTTCAAGAAGCCCTCGGGTTGGGAATCTCCTCAGCTTTACTATTATGGAACGAATCCCAAGGTTGCAGAGCCACAATGGGACTGCGCCCCTGAAATGGAGCCTGACATCTTTGAAGACTGGTATGTTTATACCATTTCTGGTGCTCAATCAGCTCGTGTAATATTTAAAGACAGTTATGGTAATCAGATACCTGGAGCTAATCAGCCTGGTTTTCTAAGAAGTGGCACAGGATGGTTTATGAACGGAATCTGGTATAGTGAACAGCCTGAAGCGGGCGGCGAAAACACATTAACCGTATACTATAAGAAAGGCTTCAACACCCCATATATGCACCACCAGAATTCTGATGGAAATTGGACTACAGCCCCCGGTGATTTGATGACAGAATCTCAGGAATATCCTGGGTATTGTGAATTAACGATAGATATGGGTAACCGCAATCAAATAGAAGCAGTATTTACCGATGGTCAGGGGAACTGGGACAATAATGACAGGAATAATTATATATTTGGGCCTGGAGTCTTTACCTTTCAAAATGGGGAAATCACACCTGGCGAACCCCCTTCCAGACTAATGGTTCAGGTAAAATTTGCTGTTAATAATGCCTATATATCAGGCAGTCAAAAGCTTTATATTGTTGGAAGCATTCCTGAGCTAGGTAACTGGGCATGTAATGATTGTCCAGGCCCAGCAGAAGAACTAAATGATGGTAGATGGGAAATTACAATTGAGCTGCCTGTAGGGACAACTTTTGAGTTTAAAGCAATTAAGAAGAGCTCCTCCGGATATGTTACTTGGGAAGGCGGCGCTAATCACAGCTATACAGTACCTGAAAGCGGCGACAGTAATGTAGTTTTTTATTGGAACTATTGATAAAGACAGAACATGACATTAAAAAAAGGGGGGCAGAAAAGTCTGCCCCCTTTTTTTTAATAGACTTCAGCGGGTTTATTCGTTGTAGAAGTAAATATAGTCCATATAGAAATTACCAGTGTATTTAAGGTACAGATCGTGAACCCCCGTAATTTCTGTGACATCACAGTAGTTCTCTTTCCACCTGGATGATGGCTTAAGGCTTAAGGTACCGACAACAGGGCCAGTAAGACTATCTAGTCGCACTTCAATATAGACCGTTCCACTATTGCTGCCGTATTTTTTTGCACAAGCACTAAACCCATTAGCCCCGTTCTCAAAATCCACATTGCTGTATTTCGTGTAGCTGTTGTTGGAAACGATGATGTAATCATCATCCTTGGGATCGACAGTAATTCCGGACGAAGCGACATAGGTTTCAGTTTCAATAGCCTCAAATGCCGAAATATCTCCGGGGTCTCCAGGGTCTCCGGGGTCTCCAGGATCCTTTTGCTTAACAGTAATCACTACATCCTCATAATCTGTCAGAAGGCCGTCGGATACAGTAAACCGGACTGTATATGAGCCTGATTGATTGCTACTTGTTGCCCATCTAAATGTACGGTTTGTCAATTTGGCTCCCTGGGGCAAACTGGAAGCCGAGTAAGCAAGGACAGGAGAATCCTTATCTGTCGCACTTATTGTAAATTCGCATGTTTCTCCTGCTATTACAGTGCGATTACCTATACTATTAAGTACAGGAGCTTTGTTACTGCCACCTGACCCACGTTTAGTGACTGTTACTGAGGAAGTCTGATCATCAGCGACAGGAGTATAATTGGCATTATCCAAATCTGAGCTTGATGAATAGCTTGCTCCGGAGAAATTTTGGTCCTTCCAGATAGTATAATCGTACGGGCCGATCACCTTTACAGAACCGATTGAGTCATCCCCCATACTCGTTCCATCCATTGTAGAAATGCTGGAAGTTAGCTTATCCCAAATACCACTGTAATTCGGCCAATCAAAAATGTAAACGCCGTTATACTCTTCCTCCGTCAGCTTTCTTTGGGCAGTTGCCGAAGAAACCCTGTTATCTCCTATACTTTCATTTGACATATCGTCGTCAGTGAATCGATAGGTATGACTAATACCGCCATAATCTTTATGTTCGTAGACTGTACACTCATAAGGGCCTACTATTCTAATAGAAGTAGCATTGTCGTTATGCACATCAACTTTTTTGAAATTTGGAACATCTGTTTTCATCTTGACCCATGGGCCGCTTAAATTATGCTTGTAAATATAAACGCCTTCATGTTCATCCTTTGACAGTCTCTTAATTATTGCAGAAGTGAGGCGATCATTTCCAATGCACTCATCGCTGAAATCAATATCATCGAAACGGTAGGCTTGACATTGGCCATTATAAGTGTGCTCATAGCATTGAACCTCATACGGCCCGCTGATTTTTATCGAGCTAACTCTATCATTACCAATAACAGTTTTCCCAAAATCAGGTATTTCAAGATAGTCCCCACAATATGTACTAGAACGCCCACCGAATTTTATATGTTCATAGAAGCTTACATAATATGCTGCATCTACTACAGCAGGCTTTACGGTTTTTCCAGTAATGCCGTTCTTAACGGGAACTGCCCATATAAGACACCCATCCTGCCATGCTTTATCGGGCAATGTGACTTCCATACTGGTAGTATTGGCAGGAGCCGTACCAAGTGGCATAGGCGTATCCAACGAGGTAGAATCTATGTAGATATTGAATGAATCTTCAAATGAGCAATTGTCCTGCCATGTCAGCGTTACCTTAGATTTGTCTTCGGAATTGGAGGATGCTGTAATATTGGAGGTACTAAAGCCTTCAGGATCGTAGAAAACAGGGAATTTATTAGCATCAGACTGAGTATATCCCGAACCAGGCAGATTATAAAAAGCATCCAGCCTTTGTCCCAGCACATCGTATTTTTGGGTTGTTCTGTAATACTCCGCAAACTCCGCAACTCTTTGAGAGTATTTAGTTCTGTCGGTCATAACATCCAGAGTCACAGGCTTACCATCAGTAGATACTGCATTTGCGATAGTATGTACTGTGGATAAGATTCTATCAGCATCGTTTATTTCATCCTGAGTAACGCTTCCGTTATCAATTACCTTACCTTTAACTCCCAGAGCCTTCTTAAACTCCTGTTTAGTTATGGAAGTCATGTTGTGTGTATCAACCGAAAGAGTTATGATCAGAAGCCCTCCCAGATGGGCACTCTTGACATATGAATTCCCATACTGAGTAGCAAAGTCACTTGTTTTTTTTGCTTCAATTAGCTTTATGGCATCCTGGGTGAATTTCCCGCTTTGCAATGTTGTCTTTGGGCCGTTATATCTAACAATATACACTAGCGCCATGGTATTGCTGTCTATTGTTACCGTTTGTTCGACCTTCTTATAAATGCTTGCATTGAAGGTGAATCCAAAAAGGGAGGCACCCGCTTTGCCTTCTGTTACTTTATTCACGAAGGTTTTCAAATGATCGGTAGTTTCAATAATATCATAATACTCCTCATATTCGTCAGCATCACCTTGAACAGTAGCTGATATTTGCTCAATTGCCTGACTTTCAGTCTGATTAGTCAGGGAGTTCACACAGATACCTACATAATCTTCATTGGCTGCGAAGACAGGAGTTACCTGCACTATCAACATAGCCAGCACTACTAGAGCAACTGCACACTTCCTGAGTAGTTTTGATGATTTCTTACTCATAAAAAAAACCTCCTTTTCATAATGGGACTTTGTTTACATTTGACTGAGTTACTGTTGAAAAAACCCTACTAAATACCCTACTAATCACCTCCCCTTTTCTTATTCGAGGTTAGCATATGCACGAAGTGGGTTGAATGTGATTACGAGTGTAGTAGATTGAAATGTATGCATAGGAGGGCTATCAAAAGCATTACAATATATTTCATTTATCTCCGTCCCTCGAAGACATTATTATTCTTTTCTTTTCTCTTATTTACATTCTTTACATTTTTTATCTATCATTTAGTATACCACAAGATTAAATTGTTGAGGTAAAATATGTATAATATGTGATTTAATCACTTAACTCAGTGCTTTTTGCACAGAAAAATACCTGACCCGCACACTACGAACCAGGCATTTGCGATAAAATATTATTCAACGGATTACTCCATCGTCAGTCAACGATTATCTGATTATCTGAAACCATTATCTCAAACCTAGGTATAACCTGACTGCGAGTTATTTCACCATCCATATATTCACGAATAACACTTAACCAGTACGTGTTAATCACTTCGTCATACTCGGTTTTGTTCTCACCCGAAACTGATGCGTTAGCAGGAATAAATACATCAAACATATCCTGTCCATCCAGGAAATCCAGCTTGCCGTTGGACTTCCTCATAACTGTAGCAGAAGGAACAGCGTCTTTAGCTTCAGTTTCTCTATCAATGGTAAATCCATTTGCCTTCAAATACTGTAATCCAGTATTAGAACTGTCTAGCGTAATCCACTTCAGTATATCCCCTACAGCATCCTTGTCAATATTGTTCTTACTAGCAAGTACCCAACTGCCTGACCAAAAGAAGTTGGCTGGAGGTTCACAGACCGCCCAGTCGCCATACGTTCCCTCTATATTGGGTTTATATTCACTAAAAGAGCTAGGTACCAGACAATAGTTGATGAACCAGGCAGGCCCAAAATAGCAGAATACCTTCTGCTCATTGTCATCCATCATGTCATCATACCAGGGACTGCTCCAAGTATCTGTATTATTGCTCCAGCCATTATCCTTGATCTGTTTCGCATAATCAATGAATTTTTCACGGCTTGGATCTATATTAAGCTTTCCATTAACAATCCAGCCTGTGGGAGAACTACCTTCAATCACATTCCATATATCTCTGTCACTGGATACTATTCCATAATCCTTTGCTTTCAACTCCTCAGCAGCTTTAAAGAACTTTTCCCAGTCCGGCCCTATTTTGTTTTTGATTATTTGAGGGTCATCAGTTCCCCAAACATCCTTTGCTATAGACCGACGATAAATACATGCACCTGCAGTTCCCTGATAACTGAGCGCAACGATTTCTCTATCAGAAGGCCTTGTACCTATATCTACAGTATACTGAGCAATTTCCGCTTCCTTCAGAAGACGGTCCACTTCTATACCTAATTCCTTATAGGTTGCTGCGTATTGACTTGCATCTCCCTTGGTATACTTGAGTGCAAACGATGAATCTACGGTATAGATATCCGGTGTCTCAGGACCGCTGCTTGCAAACTCTTTATCAAGAAAC
>LSQX01026877.1_pt2 | contig 16088 bp, 10 predicted proteins | sample 654561 | NCBI WGS metagenome assembly LSQX01 (sample SAMN04489861, study PRJNA283612) | anaerobic digester metagenome | isolation source: 4 biogas reactors fed with cattle manure at either 37C or 55C with and... | place: Denmark: Kongens Lyngby | collected 2014 | reverse complement strand
GCCGGGGAAAACCTTAACGCTCAAGCCGTCGGACATGAACGATGATAACCGGTATTACTTCTTTACAAAAGCCGGAAAAGAAGATTTCATAACAGCCTTCATCGAAATAGCGGGCACCGATGCAGCCGAGGCGACAATAGAGGCTTTTCAGCGCAAGAGGATCGGCAGCTATGAACGCATTTTCGAGTACCGTAAAGGTATCGAAGCAGGAGTCTGCCGCCGATATGCGCTCAACGACATCCCACAGACAGACGAAATGCTGCTTTGGTGCGTCACATTCGACACAGACCACCATACTCCCGAATCTGTCTCCATCAGGCTTGAAAAGACCGGATCCATCATACCGGCCGACATCGGCGGGCAGCCGGGCAGCCTTCGTGTCATCGGAGCGCCGGGCAGTGCAACCGTGACACTGCAGTCCGCCCTGGGAGAATTAAGGTATTACAGCAAAACTTATCACACTGATGATGAAATCAGCGGAATTATCGACAGCGAAGGAAATACAGTATTCCAACTCCCCGCCGGATACTACAATATCAAGGCAGCCCTTCCGGGCGGCGGAGCGGGAGGTATCCGCATGGTGCCGGTAAGCAGCGGCGAGCTGACGGAAGTAGTGCTGCCGGAGGAGTTCAAATCAACATATGCATCTTTTGAGTCTATTTTTGGGGATTTTGAAACGAACCAGGGTTCGATCACGATACATGACAATGTGGATAAGGGAGACACTGCTGAAGTGTCCATCCTGATAAATGACCCTTTCAAGCGCGATGTGTTTCCTGAAAAGAAGGACATAATGATCGCCGAGGGCGGAATGACAGCCGAAATACTCGATATAAAACGGCAGACCGCTCCTGTGAACGTTGTTCTCGTCATAGATACATCAGGCTCCATGGGCAAGTTCATGCGTCCTACCATTGAGGCCGCCAAAAGGTTCGTGGAAGGCCTGCCGGAAAAAACGAATATCAGGCTGATTTCCTTCGAGTCAAGCATAACCACATATAAGGAAACGGGGAAAGAAGCTGTTCTCAAGAACCTGGACAGACTGAAGGCCAACGGCGGCACTGCGCTGTACGATGCCACGGCAAGTGGGCTCGAACTCCTGGGTGCAGGCGAGAACAACTTCCTGGTGGTGTTCGCTGATGGCGCGGATTCCCGGGAACTGAAAGGCCAGGGCAAGGGCTCCGACCTGACCCGCGACCAGGTAGTCTCCAAAATATCGGATAGCGAAACCACCGTGCTGACCATCGGTTTCGGTGAGGGACACGATCCGCAGGCACTGATCGCGATGAGTATGGCCAACGGCAAAGGCGCATATTTCTCAGCCAATGACGAAGCCGGCCTTGACCAGGCATTTGCGGCCGTTGCTGGAAAATTTGGCAACGAATTCGTCATTACATACAAAAGGCCGGAGGCGACCGCGGATATAAAATCGGAACAGCCGGTTGTCGGCGTTATGATAGACGACTCGGGTTCCATGGATAGCTACAGGGACGGTGTCATGACATCGTTCCACGAATTCTTCGCCGCATTGCCTGAAGGTTCACTGATCCAGTTTTCAAAGTTCGGCGACAGCGTCGATATGATGCATATGACGACAGACCAGAAGGCTGTCCTGATGCAGGCTGCGTCAGAGGCCGGCGATACCGGGAGCGGCACCGATGTCATCAGGGCGCTGGAGGCGGCTGCAAAACAGCTCAGTCCGCTTCCCACAAATAAAAAGGTCTTCATATTCGTGACAGATTCTGCCATGCAGGATGTCGACCATCGAGGAGGCGGAAGTGCTGATTTCGCGCTCAAGGAACTGAAAGATGAAGGGATACGCTGCCTTTTCGTAGGCGTAGCAGATGCTCACTATGCTGAAGACTCGTTCAAATACGCAGCAGAGATGACCGGCGGCGATTATATAATCACACAGGATATCAACGAAGTCACGGCAAAACTGAATGAGCTTGAGAAAAAGGTCACAGTACCGCTCAACCAGGAAGAAATGATTCCGTTCTCTATCGGCATCAGGGCACGGACAGAGGATGGATCCATAATGGACTATTATGCTACCAAAAGCCTGGCCGGGTTCACCACAAGGACAAAGCCGGGCACAGCCCTGGAGCCGAGAACTCCGATAATCACCACCGGCGGTAAAATGATCCCTCTGTACGACAGGGAGACCGCCCGGCTTGTCACCGGCGGAACCCGGCCCAACAGCGGGGCGCTGGCTATCACATCCCATGTCGATTATGAAGAAGGCCGGGAAGGAACCGCAGGGCAGTCCGCTGACGCGGCTGCTCCATCGACAATGACCGGCAGCACATCATACGGCAAATCTGGCAAAAACCAACTCATCAGGATGGCGGTAAAGGATGCGTACACCTTCGATGTCCTTGCAGGCGTCGGGGCGGACGACGAGAAACAGTTTATTGCGCTCAATATGGAGATCGATTTTCCAAAAGGCACCGCAACACAGATGGAAGCATACATTATCCCCTCAATAATGCAGCACTTTTACCTGAGCGTGAACAACGGTTCGCCGGTACCGGCGTCAAAAGCCACATGGCTGGCTTCCGAGCCGCTTTCGACCCCGGGCAACGAATCAGTGACCATTGAAAAGGGAGACAAAAAATCAGGCGTCCTGGTGTTTTATGCCGACAAACCGGAGAGGATCACGCAGCTCTCTTTGCACTATTATGACACGGTATACGGACATATACACATGCCGCTGGCAGGCACGGTCAGCGACCAGCTCACGGAAATAGCCGAGCTGCCGAAAACCCAGCCGGCCAGGATAACAGATGCCTTTTCCATGAGTGCTGCAGGAATATCTGACCAGACCGAATACGGCACATTCAGGCGTGATCCCTACATGGCGCCCGATAGTCCGGAATACAAGCAGTACACGGTGCTGAGGACAATACAGGTCAAATTCGACAGCAATGTACAGGCGCTTTTGGACCTGGACCCCATGGAACGCTTCTACTACGCTGTGGATACCACGGAAGGACCGCTCATGGCCAAAATGAACAATATCGTATACAACATCCCTCTTGGGTTTACCGGAAAGACTATGCTGGCTCCCGGAGCGTCAAACAGGTTCCACATGCCGTTTGAGATCCCCGAAGCACTTTCAGGAGTGTCTTCAAGGCTCATCGGGGACATCAGTGACGGCAGTCTCGATATCCCGGTGACATCCGGCTCGCCTGCCAAAACATCATCGATGGGCCTGAAATTTTCCCATGAGTATTTTGACCTTACAATAAACTCATTGGCCCGCAGTCCTTTCAGCAACAGCTATGTCATTCTTGATGTGACGGTCAGCGACAAAAAGGACGGTTTTGGTACGACAGGTCTGGACAGCATATTGGCGATCGAGGATAAAAATGCATCGGATGACCGCAGGTACATCGAGCCATACAGCCGCACATCCGAATACCTGTACGGGATCGACGGCGGATGGGCTGTCCTCGACGGTCAGACCAGGCGCGGCATCATGGAATTCTCCGTCAGTTCCGATACGTCTGGCAGGTATGTGCTGCGTTCTCCCTACTTCCCGGATATGGCAGTGAAAATCAGCGCAGACCGCTATCCTTATCCTGAACTGCTGGCTATGAAGCACCTGGTCAAAGTCGACACGGATTTTGAAGATGAACTGGATGAAGCGGTAAGCAAAGCTATTGCAAGATATGAGGCTTCAAAGCCAGCAGCAGAACCCCGGGCCAAAACCTTAAGCCTGTCATCGGCCAAACCGGAAGGTACTGACATTCCTGCACCGGCTGCATCGGTTTTCGGCAGCAAGGTACTGGATTCACTGACATCGGTGCAGGATTTCTTCCACGTTATGTACGCCATACGCTGGCTGCCCTCCGGAAGTCATCAGAACAGCTTTTATGCACCAGAGGCGGTTCTTGCGCAGGGCTGGGGCACAGAAAATGACATGTTCTACCTTGCGGAGCACATGCTTGCCAGGCTTGGTATCGAAAGTCAATTCCGGCAGGTTAAACTGCTTAACAAAGGCAAGGAAGCACTGATGCATCTCAGCGGTGTCGACAGAGTCCCGGATCATCTCCCTGCTTTGGCCTTTACAGATGAAAGCGGAGGATCCCACATATTCGTAGTGCCCTTCATGAGAGATGCAACTGAACTGTCCGGCCTGATCTGGCTGCCATCAACAGAAGGATCCGAACCGAAAAAGACGACTGTGAGAATGACGATAACCGCCACAGTAGAAGGTCCTCCGGAATCCGAAGGCTCCGGACAGTCCGGTTTATTCGACGCGTTCTCGGAGGCGCTCGGCGGATCGTCGGAGGACGCGGGTACTTCCGTAACTGTTACGAAAGAAATCGAGCTGCTCAGTGAAGAGCTGTCTATACCATCTCTTAGCCTCAGTCCTATCGATATAGGCTATAATATAGCGGCAAAATCTGAAAACGGCGGCGATCTGATAACGGCTGTGGTCAGCACCACAGACGGCCTGCTGCAGGGCAGCGACGCTATCGATACCGGACTCGACAGGATAAAGTCGGTCACTGTGTCATTGTATGTCACCGATGCCAGTAGCGGCGCATCTGTCCATACGACCATCCTGGAAAGCGGTCAGAAGCTGACAGATATATGCCACACCCTTGGATTCGGCCTGCCTGAGATGGGTGAGAATACAGTCAACATCCTGATGCAGGAAAGCAGGGTCATCGCTGCTTCTTCAGGCGGTTCAGGTACCCAGGCACTTGCAGATGCCAGCAATGCGTCAAAGGTCAGATGGTTCACGCGCAATGCCCTTTATCGCTATATTGCTGCAAGAACCGCTTATGATAATGAAACAGCGAAACAACTGGGACTTGTAATGGGCAGGGTAAGTGAACCCATGGCCGTCATGATCACCTGTAAATCAGACGGCACCAATGCAGTCGCCAGCTTCGATCTGATGCGCCATCAGAACCAGGTCCTGAGCGGCGAAGAAGATAAAATCCATGCATACAACCTGTTCAGCGGGATTTATGCCTCAGTTCTTGAAGGCGAAGCCCTGCCCGGCGGCGATGGTGTAAGCTTCCTTGACATATGGCAGGCTCTCCCGGGCGAAGCCGGCTTCATACTGATAGACGACAGTGAAGAATCCCGCACCGAGGCACTGTCAATGATGCAAGGAAAGTATCCGGCTGTATTGCTTGAACGCCTGCAGAACTCGATAGACTCATACAACAGCACAATATTCCTGGTGCCTGAAGAGCCGGGTATCATAGCGGGCAAGCAGCGCTGGGCATGGCTGGAGATCGATGCAGAGACCTATGAGGCAATATCCGTATTCGACACCGGCGAACGCTCCGGCGCAGCCTCTTATATACTGGGTATCACCGGCAACAAGTTCAATCAGACCTTCGTCGGGTACTTCGTCGGGATGAACTGTGCCTCCTGGTCCATAGCCGCCTACTCCCTTTCGCTGGATAACTACGGCGACATAAAGACAAATGCGGCTCTGACGTGCGCTGATGTGCTGAGGATGCTGGAAGAAGTGATATCATTGGCTGAAAAAGGTGCATCCGGCTATTTAAAAAGCAAAGTGAAAGATAAAGTGCTGGAAGATCAAAAAGCCTATAGAGATTACAAAAAAGTCAAAAAAGCATTCAAAGTGCCCTTAGGTTTCGCTGAAGGCTTCAAAATAGCCGTAGAGGTATACTTCGGCCTTTAATCTTCGGTGGCATGATCTTCGGGGTCAGTCTTGAAATTCCACTTTCGTTTTGAACCTGGATACCGAAAGGTAAGATTTCAAGTCCGACCCCGTTTTATTCCTCCGGAGAATAAACTACTACCTTGTTGCCGTCCAGTTCCACCTTAACCTTGTTTTTGCCCTTCAGACCCAGGGTCTGCAAAAACTCTGCCGGTATCTGCAGCCTGCCGGCTCTGTCCAGAACGACCAGTTCATCATGAGTTTCAGATTGATCGCCGAAAACGCCCTCGCCCATTGCTGCAAGCTCTTCAGCATAGGATCTTCTTCTTATGAATTCACTGCTGGTCCGCCCGTCCCGGATGGCCACGACTCTGTCCACCTTGCGTGATATCTGCCTGTCATGAGTGACTATCACCACCGTCACACCAAGCGCTTTATTCAGTTCGCGAAAAACGTCGAGTATCGTGGCTGCGGTCCGGCTGTCCACAGATCCTGTGGGTTCGTCTGCCAGCAGCAGTTTCGGATCATTTGCCAGTGCTATGGCTATGGCGACTCTCTGCTGCTCGCCCCCTGACAGCTGGCTTAGCTTATTATTCCGTCTGTTCAGCAGTCCTACCAGGTCCAGAAGCTGTAATGCACGGCTTCGTCTGTTCTTTTTGCCTGTAAGACGCATCGGCATTTCCACGTTTTCCTGGGCAGTGAGATATGGTATGAGGTTTCTGGCATTGTTCTGCCAAATGAAGCCCACCGTTTCCCGTTTGTATTTGATCAGCTGCTGTTCATTGAATTTCAGCAGATCCTGTCCGTCAACGAATAATTTGCCTGCTGAGGGTCTGTCCAGCCCTCCCAGCATATTCAGCAGTGTGGACTTGCCGCTGCCGCTGTTTCCGATTATGGCCATCAGCTCGCCCTTCTCCACCACCAGATCGAGGCCCTGCAGCGCTACGACTTCAAGATCCTTGGTCTTGTAGATCTTGACAAGGTTTTCGCATTCGATCATCCTGGGCCGCTCTGTCTGACCGCCGGCTTCAGGCACGCCGGTCGCTTCGTCGGGCATATCGATATTGATACGTTCATCTTGCATCTATGATCTCACCATCCTCCAGAGTCAGTACATGGTCTGCGATCTCGATCATGCTGGGGTCGTGGGTAGTCATTACTACAGTCAGGCCCTCCAGTTCGACAAGGTTCCTGAACAGTTTCACCACCTGAAGACCCATTTGGGTGTCAAGCTCAGCCGTAGGCTCATCGGCAAACACAACGTCCGGCCTGTGTGCTATGGCCCTGGCAATAGCCACTCTCTGCTGCTCACCGCCAGAAAGCTCATGTGGCCTGTGATCCATCCTTTTGCCCAGGCCTACGAGGGAAAGGCATTGCCTGGCTCTCTCGCTCCTCCCCTTCGCTCCGGCTCCGGCGATCCTCAGTCCGAATTCCACATTCTCATATGCTGACATCATTGAAATAAGGGCTACTGACTGGAACACGAATCCCATATGCTTCCGTCTCAGCTCATTTTTGACCCTTTCGCCTGCGCGCGTTATGTCAATGCCGTTAAAGACCACTGTTCCTGAATTAGGCTTGTCAAGTGCTCCCAGCAGATTGATGAGTGTAGTCTTGCCTGAACCCGACCGCCCTCTCAGTATGGTCAGCTTCCCCTTCTTTATCTCTATCGAAACGCTTTTCAAGGCGTGGACTATCGTATTCCCCGATTTGAAATCCCTTGACAGGTTTTCGGTTTTGATGATCCAACTCATTATCCGACCTCCGATAGTTGCTTTATTGGACACTTCCCGGCTGCGGTGCCGTCAGTCTTCGCCAAGCTTGACCGCCTGGTCTATCCTGATTTTCGAGATTATCCTCCACAGGGTCATGAATCCCAGCGTGATCATTATGCCGATAACGATGTACACCTTGATATAGTCCTCTCCGTATGCCATTATTCTGAACGGAGGCACCTGATCCGCTGCGCTGTACATTATCTGGAGCAGGGGAATGAACATATCCCCTGTCATGCCCCCCACGATAACTCCCAGTACTATGGCAGCTCCGGACACGAGCAGCTGCTCGCAGGCCAGCATCCCTATCACCTTCGCCAGCGACATGCCCATGGCCCGCAATATGCCAAACTGCAGCGTCCTGTTCTGGATCGATATGATCCAGTAGATCAGGAATCCCAGCAGGCTTATGAGCATCGATGCTATGAACCCCAGCGTGAGCATGCCGTTCATACCTTGCAGCAGGGCATCGTTTTTCATCTTCACAAGTTCCTGATCCGTGTAGTCTATGAATAACAACTCCAGATCCTTATTGATGATGTCGTCATTTATCTGCTTGTCTGAAACACCATCAGCTTTTTTGATCCAGACTTCATACGGCTGCAGTGCCATTTTGTTCTGTATATATGACAGGTTGGCCACCACGAGTCCGGGCTCGTCCTTCACTCTTTTGGAAGCCCTGGGATTGAAGGACGGCCAATAGTCTACAAAGGCAAATATGGTTCCTTCCAGATAACTTTGATCGCCCCATGTGATATATACGGTGTCGCCTGCCTCCAACCTGTATTTTTCCTTCAGGTTGGATGAAACGAGAAATGCAGTGGGCGCTTCTGACATCAGGTTCAGATACTCATACCAGTGGTGCGGCAACAAATCCGGTCTGAACCAGGCCACCTTCGCAAATTGGTCAGGGATTATGCCCATGATATTGATGCCATTTGCCCAGCCCATGGTAGTCTGCATCGTGCCGTCTTCTACATTGAGAACCTTTGTAACCAGTTCTGCCCCGGACAGGTTGGCATAATCATTGAAGTTCGGCTCAAAATAACGCAATGGCTCCTGTGACTGTGTTTCCGCCATAGGCGGCTGCTGTCCGGGCGGCGTCGTCCTCTGATTCGTTTTCCATACTGCCTGGAGCCGCACATCAGCTCCGATGGAATAACGTATCTTGTCCTCCATGTTTTTGTTGATGGTCCTTGCCGTGTTGGCATTGAAAAGCCCGATGGAAATGGCAAGTATCATGAAAAGCATCAGGAACTGCTCCTGGCCCCTGGATCTTCCGACCTGTATCAGCGATATATACGGGACAGGAGTCCATGACTTCCTGCCGATCCAGTAGATCGCTCTTATCAGGTATGGATAAAGTCTGATGAATAGCAGTCCTGCCCCAAGTATGAAAACGGTCGATGTCAGAAACAGCAATGGATCTATCTGGAGTTCATTGGCCGAAACTCCCGTGGTCTCCAGCACCTCCTGCTGCTGCCGGTACCTGTAGATACCGTATCCTGCGACCGCAAGCAGTATTATATCCAGGCCCATCTTCTTCCATACCGGTGCCTTTTTTGACCGTGCCTTTTCCTGCTTGTGGCTGACAATGGTCTTTCGTGATACTGAGATTACAGGTGCCAGCATGGTTATGATCAGAAAGAGGACAGCACACAGCGAATACAGGTATACCTTCGGGCTCAGCCGGACAGGCAGTGCTGTCCTTTGCACGAATTCCAGAAAACCGTTGGATGAGCCCAGGAATCTGCATATGAACATCCCCAGGAAAGGTCCTGTCAGGAAGGCCAAACCGGCGATGATAGAGCTTTCCAAAAGATAGCTCAGGAATATCTGGCTTTTTCCTGCACCTCTGCTTTTGAATACTGCTATTTCATTTTGATCATGATCGATTATAAGCTGCGACACCATGAATATGTAAAAGGTCAGCATTATCAGAACAGGCACTGTGAGGACCCACAACATATTCTGCAGCTGTATGGCTCTTTCATTGTACCTCGCCAATATCCTGTTTATCGGCATATTGAATTCGATGTTGACCTTATATTTCGAATACCACATTTCATGCTCTTCATATGTTTTTGTTATGTGAGCCAGGTTCTGCAGGGTTATTGCATGATAGTCGTATGCACAGTTCCACTCCGCTTCCGTGATCGGCGCGTTTCTCGGGCGGATGAATTCATCATTGAATAATTTGTAATCCATCATGAATTCCTTGTTGTGCTTTGAAAAACCATGGAGCCAGTAAACATCTCCGGGGTCCTTCATCTCAAAAATCCCGACGACCCTGACCTTGCACACTTCCTTGTAATCTTTTGTCGGATCGAGAAGAGTATATACATTATCAAGCAGCAGATCCTGTATTACCATTGCCTGCTGTGAAACTATGACCTCAATGACACCGTCAGTGATCTGATCCGAATACATCCTTCCCTTCGTGATGGTTATATGGTTTTCAAGATCCGAAAGAGCTCCCAGCCGTGCGAAAACCATCTCGGACCTGTGATCGTACTTGTCGGCAGGTACGAGGGGAAAGTTCAGGCTGCCCATTACCACATGGTGTGACGCGCTGATTATCGGCAGACCAAACTCATGTATCCTTTTGGTCATGATCTCCCTGTCGAAATAGCGCTGATTGCTTATCCTTTCCTCCGGTTCATTGTAATAGTTGAAGGTTGCTCTGACCATATATTGTCCGGGAAAATTCCCGGTTTCCAACTGGTAATTTTCCATATCCTTGGTCAGCATCCTCTGCAGGATGCCATCTGTATAGATAGGGATACAACTGACCAGGGCTGTGGCCATGATGGATCCCAAAAGCAGGCATATGATCAGCCAGGGATTGCTGAACATCCTTCTGAGCACTATCTTCAGCAAATCTTGCCCTCCATTCCGTTATTTTAGCTGCACACGGCCTCAGACACCGCAGCCTATCTCATTATCAAAAGCTCTCCTTCCTGAAGGCCTTTAACTACTTCCACTTCTGTATTGGTTTGTATTCCGATTTCTATGTCCCGTTCTTCCCTTATATCGTCCTTGAGCACATTGACAAATTTCCTGTTTGCAAATGAATTCACCAGCAGCTTGGGAATAACTATCACATCTTCCTTTCGCTCCAGTGTAAGCATAATAGATGCTGACTGGCCCAGCCTTATCCCCTCGGGCAGCTCATGGACGTCGATCAGCACGGATTTTCTCGTCTCTTCGTCCGCGTCGTCGGGTGCCTCCGCAGGGGTCATAACGATTTCAGCCTCATATTGCTTGTTGTTGATCTCGACAACGACATCCATACCGAGCCTGAAGACCGTCACCCTGTCTCCCGAGTACCTGAGCTGCAGCTGCGAGGGGTCTGCGACTCTCACGATGGTCTGATAGGCATTCACATAATCTCCCTGCCTGACATTTGCCACATACACCACCGTACCGTCGATGGGTGATACCAGCTTGCACTTCTCAAGCTCAGTTTTGAGCCTTTCCAGTCTTATCCGGTTCGCCTCCAGATCCAGCTCCGCCAGATCCAGTGATGTCCTGCTCCCGCCCACTATTTCGTAATTGGCTTTGGCATCTTCGTATACGATCTGCGACCTTTTCAACGCGATCTCCTGCAGTTGTATTTCATTCAACAGGGAATCGTTCTCAAGCTCTGCAAGAAGTTCGCCTTTTTTGACCTCCTGCCCGGGAGTTATATATATTTCCTTCAGCCTGTCCGATTTGACATAATAAAGGTCCTTTTGGTTGATGGATACGAAATTGCCATTGACTCTTATTACATTTTCAATGGTTCCTCTTGTGACCTCCAGTGTATCATAGGTAATCTTCTCGGGCAGTTTTATCGGCGGCGCCAGCACTTCCTCCTCCTTCGGGAAGAAATAACAGCCTGCAAGCGCAGTTGACAGTAATAATGAAATTAAGACGATGCAAATGCTCTTTGACAGGATCTTTCCGGTACGGTAATTTTTGGTACGATACAATGACAACACCTCTCGTATAAGTGATCGAAAATGCCATTCATTTAATTTTAGCATTTGTTCTGACTATAAGGTAGTTGATTATTTCAGGATGATGGTGTTTTTTTTTATGAAAACGTATTTTGTTTGCTTTTCATTATTCCTTTTAATAAAATATTGGTAATGAGGTGCTTCGAATGAATCCTTTTCCTTCCCGCTACAGCAAAACATCCCGTAAAGCGCCCGGCATCAGCCGGCTGTATATGAGACTGAAATCACGCATCACTCTTTATTTTGTACTTATGGTGATGCTTCCCTCGATAGCAGTATCTCTTGTCATATACATGCACACACGTTCACTCATGGTACAGGCCTCATATGAAGCATCTCTCACCAGGATATCCAAGGAGAATGACTATATCGGATATTGTCTTGGAGAACTGGAACTGGCGATAGATTCATCAGTCAGTTCCATAAGCGCGCAACAACTGATACAAATGCTCAGGACCCCAAATGAGGAAAGCAATGAAGATATGCTGGCAGTTGTGGCGGCCAGCTGCCTGTCACCCGCCCAGTGGAAATCCCTGTCGGCAATATATGTGACAGATCCCGAAGGCATACGGGCTTCTTATGGTCCGGAGGCAGACAAGGCCGTCATCAGTGATCCGTCTTCCCGGAGATGGTTCACTGACGCACTGGACAATGGCGGGAAGGTGCTGATGCTAGGCACTGTACAGCGTTTCTATGCCGAGGGTGAGAGCCGCCTGGTGTTCAGCGCGGCAAAATCGATCAGCCATGGTGATGTCCGGGCTGTAGTCCTGTTCGACTTCAATCACAGCCTGCTCACAGATTTCCTGAGAGACCCGGTTCGGGATCCGGCATCTGACAGGCAGCCTGGAAATGCCGAAAGACTTATACTGGACAAGGACGGATATGTGCTTTACAGCCGCGATGAGGGCATGCTCACGGCAAAGGCATCCGAGGCGATCCTTGCCAGGATCAGTGACAAACAGCAGGATTTCAGCCGTATACGCTATAATGACAGCGATTACTATATGGCATACATGAAGTATTCTGAATTCAACTGGATCTTCATAGATCTTGTGCCTGCATCGAGCGTGACAGGCCGGCTCTGGCTGCGCAGTCCGCTGCTCATCACAAGCCTTGCGCTATTCGGTCTCATTAGCCTGATTTACCTCGGAGTACTGCTCCGACAGTTGAAGCCGATAAACGATCTTTCATCAGTCCTGTCCGATTATGAGAGCCACTTCACAGGAGGCGCCGCAAGTATGTCAATGCATCAGGCACAGGACAGAAGATCCGGCATAGGCGATCCTTCCGGCATCGATTACCTGATAGATAAAATCAGCAGCATCAAATTGAGACAAAAGGAAGCAGAGTTGAACTCGCTCCAGAACCAGATAAATCCCCACTTTCTTTACAACACCCTTGAATCGATCCGTGGTGCGGCATTGTACCACGGCATACAGGAGATAGCCTCCATGTCGAAATCGCTGTCACTCCTGTTCCGCTACAGCATCAGTGAACGCGTACTGGTATCTGTAAAGGAAGAGCTGCAGCATTTGGAAAACTATATTTCCATACAGAATTTCAGATTCGAGGACAAATTCCAGTTGCAGTACAGCATTCCTCCGGAATTTATGGATTATAAGATTTTGAAGCTCACGCTGCAGCCCCTTATAGAAAACTCCATCAAGCACGGACTTGAAATGAAGCTTGGCAAGGGTACGATCAAAATAGAGATACTGCAACTGAACAGCAATATCAAGATAGTGATCTCCGATGACGGACTGGGAATGCCCGCAAAGAAACTCGAAGAGCTCAACAGGTCGCTGGCGGTTATAAAAGGCGGGGATCCGGCCACAGCAAGCCATTCAGGGACCGGTATAGGCGTGATGAATGTCAATGCCCGCATCAAGCTCTATTTTGGCAATCAGTATGGCCTGAGATTCAGAGAAGCAGCCGTGGGTACGACAGTGGAGATCACACTCCCTGCTGTGACTGAAAGCCTGGAGGGTTGAAAATATGCTGAAGCTGATAATCGCAGACGATGAAAAATGGGTCAGAACAGCCATAAAATCGATCATTCGCTTTGATGATCAGGAGTTTGTGCTGGCCAGCGAAGCATCAAACGGCATCGAGACTTTGGAGCTGTGCCGGCAGCATGAGCCTGACATACTGATCACTGACATAATGATGCCCGGACTGAACGGCCTCGAACTGATAAGCGAACTGGCACGCACACAGCCGGAGATAAAGATAGTGGTGATCAGCGGCTATAACGACTTCGATTATGCCAGAACGGCGATGAGGTACGGTGTAAAGGACTATCTCCTGAAACCTGTGGATGAGAACGAACTTAACCAGGTCCTCAACAGGATAAAAAATGAAATCAGGGAAAAGGAAAGACAAAAGCTCGAAAGAGAATCCAGGCAGAAGCAGTACGAAAAAGTCCTGCCCGTCATATACGAAGCATTCCTGAACAAACTGATATCGCGGAACAACATGACTGTCGAAAATATAAGGAGCGAAGCGGAGAAATATGGGATAGATCTGTCAGGCGACACCTTCACGGTCTGCGTCATCTCACCGGATACAGGAACGCAGAACGGCGAAGACCAGGAGGCATACGACTATTACAGGACAGTAGTAAGAAGAGCCATGAAAAGGTTTGCCGACGCCGCAGCTTTCCCTTTTGAGAATGACAGGTCTCTGCTCGTCGCCATCGCCAGCGGGAAAAATGCAGTGGAGAGACTATGCAGAGCTTATGACGTCAGCAGCAGGATACTGCAAAAAAGGCGCGGTATCAGTATTTCATGCGGCATCAGCAGCGAAACATATTCCCCATGTATGCTGCAAATCCTGTTCCCTGAAGCTGTTGAAGCTCTTGACGCAAGATTCTGGAAAGGTCCGGGTACTGCAGCATCACATGCACCGGACATGCTGTCAGAAGATCCGAAGCTTTCACTGCAACAGGACACACTGAACAAAATCATCCTCAACATCAAGCTGTCAAATCTCAAAACTGCCATTTCATACATCGAAAATGTATCAGATTCATTGAATACAGCGCCTGCTCCAAACTACAAACCTGCCCTGGTAAAGGAGTTTTTCTGGCAGTTCATACAGTCGGTCATCACCATGCTTGATATCCAACTACCCTTCATTCGCCAGGAAACAGTGGTTTCAGGCCACCATCCATATGACAGGATCAGGGAGGTGCGCTTCTTCACTGATTTGGTAAATTATTCAAAGGAACTGCTCCAGCGCATTTATGACTTTTACCATGACAAAAACCCTGTCGACAGCACGAACCTTATCGAAAACGCCAAAAGAGTGATCGAGAGCAATTTCGCAGGTGACATAAGCCTTGAGCAGGTGGCAAGGCATGTGCATCTCAGCCCCGCCTATCTGAGCGAGTTGTTCAAGAAACAAACGGGGATGAGCTTCATCGACTATAAGACCATCGTCAGGATAGAGAATGCGAAAAAGCTGCTTTCAGATCCGACTGCCACCATCAGCGAAGTAAGTGTCAAGGTCGGCTATTCCGACCCCAAGTATTTCAGCAAACTGTTCAAGAAAATCACCGGCAAAACAGTGTACGAATTCAAAAAGGAGCAGATGGTATGAAGGCATCCCTCACTGTCAAAACTCATTCAGATTCCGTTTTCCTGTAATATGTCACATAAGTATAAGGAATATCACCATCGAAATGCTCATTGATTTCCTTTACATAATCATCTTCATCAAAGTACGGAAACACTGTATCGCCTTCAATTTCAGCATCGATCTCTGTAATATACATCCTCTCTGCCAGAGGCAATGCCTCCTCATATATCCTGGTGCCGCCGGAAATATAGACATCTCTGTCACCGGCAAGCTCGATGGCCTCTGCAAGAGACTTTACAGTATAGCAGTTTTCCGCATCAAAATTCTTTGTGCCGGAAACTACGATAGTAGTCCTGTTTGGCAGCGGCTTCCCTATTTCCTCATATGTACGGCGCCCCATTACGACAACATGGCCTGTTGTAAGCTCCCTGAAGCGCTTCTGCTCGCCTTTTATTTTCCAGGGAATGACCCCTTTGTTTCCTATCACACGGTTCTTTGCATATGCAACGATTATTGCTATCACTTCACCATGTCCTCCTGAATCATTGGTCGTATTTTCAAGTCCGCCCGGCAGTATTTGTACCTGTTTGCTTTGCTCCGACCAGCCTTTATCCATTTCGCCGTTCAGACCAATAAATCATCAATAATTCAATTATACCAGTTTTGTGCTGATCGAAACAGGTTAGCCGAATCTGACGAGGATGTTGACAGAGTCATTCGAATCATGTTATTATTAGACCATGCGGTTTAGACCGTCCGGTCTAGTTCATGGAAAGCGGTGCTCTTATTGAAAAAAAGTAATTTCAACTACCATACTCTTATAGGTGAAGGAAATCCATTGCTGCGTTACCCCGGCCTGAAAGAAGCAGCTATTGACGAGTTTGCCATGAGAAGATTTGAGGATACATCCCTTAATGATATCCTCAAAAAAGCCGGCATGAGCAAAGGAAGCTTCTATCACCACTTCGGAGATAAATTCGGGCTTTATCTGGCCGTTATAGACGTCATTGCTCAAAAGAAGCTCTCCTTCTTTTATCCCCTTATGCAGGAAAACCTGGATACCAGTGATTTTTTTGGCAT
>LSQX01186839.1_pt1 | contig 16091 bp, 28 predicted proteins | sample 654561 | NCBI WGS metagenome assembly LSQX01 (sample SAMN04489861, study PRJNA283612) | anaerobic digester metagenome | isolation source: 4 biogas reactors fed with cattle manure at either 37C or 55C with and... | place: Denmark: Kongens Lyngby | collected 2014 | reverse complement strand
TCAGGTTCGGACTTGCCTTCGCCCATAAAGAGCACCTTCGAGAATAAATTTTCGGCTTCATCCAGAACCACCGGCAGGTTTCCCTTTTCAACAAGCCCGGCTTTTGAAGCCTGGAGGTATAAGGCAGAGACCTGGGGCATATCAAGCCCCGCCCGGGATAGAACATGTTCCTGCGCGAAAACCTCCCGTGGTGTGCCCTGAGCAACGACCTTCCCCCTGTCCATGACGATAACCCGTTGAGCACGGGCGGCTTCACTCATGTGGTGGGTGATCAGGACAATGGTGATATTCTCTTCCCGGTTCAGTTTCAGCAAAATGCTCATCACATCTTCACGACCCTGTGGATCGAGCATGGATGTCGCTTCATCCAGAATGATGCATTTCGGGTGCATGGCCAGCACGCCGGCGATAGCCACCCGCTGCTTCTGCCCGCCCGACAACATATGAGGTGAATGCTCGGTATATTGCTGCATATTCACCTTTTCCAGCGACGCACTAACGCGCTCACGAATTTCAGACGGCTCTACACCAAGGTTTTCAGGCCCAAAGGCCACATCCTCCTCGACTGTTGTGGCTACCAGCTGATTGTCCGGGTTTTGAAAGACCATCCCCAGAATGCTTCTGATGTTCCAGATCAATTCCTGGGCACTGGTTGGTTGCCCGTGAATGACCACCGTTCCCGCGGCAGGCTGAAGCAGCCCGTTCAGATGTCGTGCCAGTGTGCTTTTTCCCGAGCCATTCCTGCCCACAACCGCAACAAATTCACCTTCCTCCACCGTAAAGGAGATATCGCTCAAAGCTATGATCGGCTCATTATTGCCACGGGAATAATATTCATATGTCAAGTTTTCAACGACAATTGCTTTCATGGGAGCTCCCCGTTATCGGATAGCAGGTAACAGGCCATACTTATGCGTGGCACCGATAACCCATCACCTGTTACCCTTTATGAAATAAGGGAGAACGAATTCCTCCGCTCTCCCCCATCTAGTGCTTAATCTTTAATCAGTTCCAGTATGACCATCTCTGCAGCATCCCCTTTTCTGGGGCCCAGCTTGTAGGTTCTGGTGAAGCCTGACGACCTGTTCTTTTGCTTGTACCGAGGGCCTATCTCATCGAGAAGCTTGTTGGCCAGGTTGATGGTGTTTCCATCCTTGTCCTTTGCCTTGTACAGCCAGGTGATCATCTGCCTTCTGGCATGCAGCCTTGTGGGGCTGTCAACCGGCTTCATTTCGGTCTTGACTTCGCGTTCAACCACATCATAGCTGTTTTCATTTTTGGATTTTTTGGATTGGGTCATCTTCTTCCCTTTGCTGTCCAAAACTGCTGCACTTACTTTTACCTGCTTTGTGGTAAAATTGTCGCATTCCTTCACAGCCAGAGAAATGAGTTTGTCCGCAATGGGCTGTACTTCTTTTGCCCTGGTTACGGTGGTTTCAATCTTTCCATATTGTATCAGTGAAGACACCAAGCTTCTCAGAATGGCTTTTCTCTGATCCGTTGGTCTTCCCAGTTTTCTTTGCCACGGCATGTTGGTTCCCCTCCCTTTGGATTCATTATGCTTCTTCAGACGTAGCAAGAGACAATCCAAGGGCGTCCATTTTCTGAACCACTTCTTCAAGAGATTTACGCCCTAGGTTTCTCACCTTCATCATGTCTTCTTCCGTCTTGGTGATCAAATCTTCAACCGTGTTAATACCGGCACGCTTGAGGCAGTTGTAAGAACGTACGGAAAGATCCAGTTCTTCGATGGTCATCTCCAGTACCTTTTCCTTCTTCGTTTCTTCCTTTTCCACCATGATCTCGGTGTTGCGCGCATGATCGGTCAGGTTAATGAACAAATTCAGGTGCTCGCTTAAAACCTTGGCACCAAGACTGATGGCTTCATCCGGCTTAATGCTTCCGTTTGTCCACAACTCGATGGTAAGCTTGTCATAGTCGGTGACCTGACCTACACGGGTATTTTCCACAGTATAGTTCACTTTTTTAACCGGGGTATAGATGGAATCGATTGGAATGATGCCAATAGGTTGATTGGAGTGCTTGTTCTTCTCTGCCGGTACATAACCGCGGCCGGTGTCAACCATCAATTCCATATAGAGCCGGTGGTTCCCGCTAAGGGTTGCGATATGCAGCTCGGGGTTCAAAACCTCTACATCTGCATCGGTTTTGATGTCACCCGCCTTGATATCGCCATCGCCTTCATAATCAATGTAGATGACCTTCTGTCCTTCGGAATGTACCTTGATCGCCAGTTCCTTGATGTTGAGAATAATCTCGGTCACATCCTCCACAACCCCGGGAATGGTTGAAAACTCATGCAGTACTCCGTCTATCTTGATCGAAACAACGGAAGCACCCGGTAGCGATGATAAAAGAATGCGCCTGAGCGAATTACCCAGGGTGATCCCATATCCTCTTTCAAGGGGCTCAATAACAAACCTGCCATAGCTGTAGTCTTCGGCCATTTCAACACATTCAATTCTTGGCTTTTCAATTTCTATCATTCAAAGACCCTCCCTGCTATAATACCGGTTTTACTTGGAGTACAATTCTACGATAAGGTGTTCCTGGATCGGCAGGTCTATATCTTCCCTTGCGGGTAATGAAACAACCTTTCCTTTCAGGTTTTCCTGATCAACCTCCAGCCATTTCGGCACAACCTTGCTGCCTGTGATATCCAGTATGTCTTTAAACCGTGTGGATTTTCTGCTGCTTTCGGCAACGATGATCTCATCACCCGGCTTAACCAGATAGGAAGGAATGCTGACGCGTCTTCCATTGACAAAAAAGTGACCGTGTGTGACCAGCTGGCGGGATTCGTCCCTGGAGCTGCCATATCCCATTCTGTGCACAACATTGTCCAGACGGCTTTCCAGAAGCTGCAACAGAATTTCACCGGTGACTCCCTTTTTCCGCATAGACATTTCATAATATCTTCTGAACTGGCTTTCCAGGATGCCATAAAAGCGTTTTGCCTTTTGCTTTTCGCGAAGCTGGACACCGTATTCAGAAATCTTTTTACGATTATTTTGCCCGTGCATACCCGGCGCGTATGGCCTTCTGTCAACAGAGCATTTATTGGTATAGCACCTTTCGCCCTTCAGGAAAAGCTTTTGGCCTTCCCGGCGGCACAATTTACAAGATGCGCCCGTATATCTTGCCATTTGTTTTTACACCTCCGATTAATGTAACCTTCATTTTGGGCCCCTCATTTTCGCTTATCGTCATGGGATTTTGAGCAGGGCCATGTTCTACTAAATCATTGCCAGTTTTTGCATATCCTATTCCACAAGGGAAAATCGTGGAAATACAAAGCCTGTTATACCCTTCTTCTCTTCGGGGGCCTGCAGCCATTATGCGGAATGGGGGTAACATCCTTGATCAGGTTTACTTCAAGCCCTGCTGCCTGAAGCGCACGAATCGCAGCCTCACGTCCCGAGCCGGGACCCTTAACAAACACGGATACGGTCTTCATACCATGTTCCATCGCAGCCTTTGCAGCCGTTTCAGCCGCCTGCTGGGAGGCAAAGGGAGTGCTCTTCTTGGAGCCTCTGAAGCCAAGGCCTCCGGAGCTTGCCCATGACACGGCGTTACCCATAACGTCTGTAATGGTTACAATCGTATTGTTAAAGGATGAATGAATATGGGCACATCCGCGCTCTATATTCTTTTTTTCCTTCTTCTTTCTTGTTCTTCTTACAACTTTAGCCGCCATTGATAACCAAACCTCCTGTTATTTCTTCTTGTTGGCTACGGTCTTCTTCGGACCTTTTCTGGTTCTCGCGTTGGTTTTTGTCCTCTGACCACGTACAGGTAACCCTATTCTGTGGCGCCTGCCGCGATAGCAGCCTATTTCCATAAGACGCTTGATGTTCAGGGCAGTCTCTCTTCTGAGATCACCTTCAACAGTATATTCCTTTTCGATGATATCTCTTAACTTACTGATTTCATCGTCGGTCAGGTCACGGATACGGGTATCCGGACTGACGCCTGTTTTTGCCAATATCTCATTGGAGCGGGTCCTTCCTATACCAAATATATAGGTGAGCCCTATCTCAACTCTTTTTTCTCTTGGCAGATCCACACCTGCAATACGAGCCAATGTCTTACACCTCCGAAAGTAATCACATATTCATGGCGGCCGACAAGGCCTGCCATTTGTATCGTTCCCGGCCTGATGAGTGCTGCGGGAATGTTTTTAGCTAAACCGTGATCAAAACTGTTTTATAATCAAAGATTCGTCCAGCAACATTACTCAATGAGCGCTTGCGTGAATGGTGTGCAACCCAGGGGTTTTACTTTTACAACCCTCCCCTGCGCCGCGAGCATTGATATAACTGTTTCAGCCGCGCCGTCGGAATCTCAATTTTCTTCAGGCTCCGGAAAAACCGGAACCCCAATCATTTACAAACTTCATCACCCGCACAAACGTATTATCCCTGACGTTGTTTGTGCTTTGGGGTTTCGCAGATTACCATGACTTTGCCTTTTCTGCGGATTATTTTACACTTTTCACAGATCTTCTTCACTGAAGGTTTTACTTTCATCTTCGACCCTCCTGTTCTTCAGCTCTCATAAGTCGTTCATTCTATCAAATAAAGAGCAGAGGCTGAACACGCCTTCTGTTTTTATTTTCAAATGCCAAAACTGTTTACAGATTTACTTTCCTCTCCAGGTTATCCTTCCGCGGGTAAGATCATAGGGTGACATCTCAACCGTAACCTTATCACCGGGAAGGATTCTGATGTAATGCATCCTCAGTTTTCCGGATATGTGCGCAAGAATTTTATGGCCGTTGCCCAGCTCTACCTTGAACATGGCATTCGGCATGGCTTCAAGCACCTTACCTTCAACTTCAATGACATCTTCCTTAGACAAATTGAAACCCTCCTTAACCCTCGAGCAATTCCTTAACTTCACGGATCACTTGCCTTAAATCCGCACTGACAACCCTGCTGCCGCTGTTTATTTTTTCAACAATGGCATCCGCTGTCTGGTCGACAAACCTTAAATGCTTCAGCCGCTTCTTCTTCGGTCGTTCCGCCGGGCGTAAATCCCCATCTGCGATGAGTACGAAATCCTCATCTACGATGCCAACGACAATAAATAATTTCCCCTTGTCTCTGCCGGCCTTTGAAAAAGCAGCCCTGCCGATTACAGGATTCAGGACTTCCATCATTACCATCCTTTTTAAGCCTAACTATATTATTCTAAAGGAAGTTCTCTCATTTTTCAATACCCATCGGAAATTAATCAGATTTTTGTCAGTATTTCCGGTTCATTTCCGGTTACGGCTACGGTATTTTCATAATGAGCCGACAATTTGCCGTCTTTTGTAACCACAGTCCAGTTATCCTCTAACAGCTCTATCTGCCTGGTTCCCTGGTTCACCATGGGCTCGATGGCAAGGGTCATGCCCTTTTGCAGCCTGGGTCCGCGCTCTTTTGTAACATAATGCGGGATCTGCGGGGATTCATGCATTTCAGTGCCGATACCATGACCTACAAACTCTCGAACCACTGAAAAACCATTCTGTTCCACGTGCTGCTGAACCGCCCTTGAGATATCACGGATATGCATTCCCTCCCGGACCATCTCAAGACCCTTGTAGAAGCTTTCACGGGTAACGGTTATCAACCTGTGCGCTTCCGGTGATACGGCTCCCACTTCAAAGGTTCTGGCAGCATCGCCGTGAAACCCTTCATAAATGGCACCGATATCCACACTGATGATGTCCCCTTCCTTTAACGGCTTATCATTGGGGATGCCGTGAATGACTTCATGGTTGACCGACGCACAGATGCTTGCCGGAAAATCTATTCCGCCATAGGAGCAGGGTACTCCCAGAAAGGATGGAATCCCTCCGGCTTTTCGAATGACTTCCTCGGCAGCGCGATCCAGTTCCCGGGTGGTAATCCCCGGAGCGACCAGCTCACGTATCCGGTTATGAGCCATCATGACAATTCTGCCGGCTTTGCGCATCAGCTCCAGCTCACGCTCGGACTTTATAGTGATCATAAGTTGTTATCCTGCTTTCCAATCGTCTCCAGAATCTCCCGGGTAGTTTCCGGGATTTCTTTGGTTCCATCAAAATTGAGCAATAATCCTCTTTTTACATAAAAACCAATCAGAGGGGCTGTCTTTTCATTGTAGGTTTTCAGGCGCTCCAAAACGGTTTCTGCCCTGTCGTCGTCACGGATGATCAACTCAGCGCCGCAGGAATCGCAAATTCCCTCCTGTTTTGGGGGGATTGTTTTCACATGGTAGCTTCGGTTGCAGTTTTTACAAACCCTTCGCCCTGCCATTCTGCGTACAATCACATCATCCGGCACTTCGAGGTTGATCACAGCGTCAATCCGGGCATTCATGCTTTTTAAAGCTGCCGCCAGGCTTTCGGCCTGAGGAATGGTCCTCGGGAACCCGTCCAGCAGGAAACCATTTTTGCAGTCATCCCTTTGAATCCTGTCAGTGACAATTGTAACTGTCAGTTCGTCGGGTACGAGACTCCCAGCGTCAATGTAACTTTTGGCCCTCAACCCCAAAGCGGTTCCTTCCCTGATATTGGCCCGGAAAATATCACCGGTGGAAATGTGAGGAATTTGAAGCTCCCTTGACAGGTTGACCGCCTGTGTACCCTTACCTGCACCAGGCGGGCCTAATAAAATCAGTTTCATCCCATTACTCCTGAACTTCTAGGTGAGAGGCAGGAGGTTGAAGATGAGAATTCTCACATTCTTCTTCTCGTGTCTCACACCCAAAAAGCACTTCAGCTTCCAAATGAGAGATTATCCATAGTTTTCATGATTCGCCCCTCATTTACCAGTTCATCTGTTCTAATCAATGAGAGCAAGATGTGAAAATGAACATTTCCCACTTCTCACATCTCACTTCCAGTTAATCCAGGAACCCCTTGTAATGTCTCATCATCATCTGGGACTCAATTTGTTTAACGGTTTCCATTGCAACGCTGACCATGATCAGCAGCGATGTTCCCCCGAACCAGACGTTTGAAATTTTTGTAAAGGTTTGCAACAGGCTTGGAAGAATCGTGATTAGGGCCAGGAACAGTGCTCCGAACCAGGTAACACGGTTCAATACCTTTGTAATATAGTCTGAAGTTGGTTTGCCCGGACGGATACCAGGAACAAAACCACCGTTTTTCTTGATGTTGTTGGCCAGTTCTATGGGGTTGAATGCGATCATCGTATAGAAGAAGGTAAAGAACATGACCAGTAGTGCATAAACTAAGGTGAACCACCACTTTTCGTTCATGGTTTTCAGCGCTGTGAGGAATGGTCCGGTTTCCCTTGCTCCCCAGATCAGGTTAATGATTGTCGGGGGGAATGTCATCAGAGACATGGCAAAGATGATGGGCATAACACCGGATACATTCACCTTGATGGGAATGTGGGTGCTCTGACCGCCATACATCTTCCTGCCTACCACTCGCTTGGCGTATTGAACGGGAATCCTTCTTTCAGCTTCCTGTACAAAAACAACCAGAGCGATCATCGCAACCAGAACCAGAACGATCAGGGCCATCACAATATATCCGATAACACCTTCGCCAAAAACCTTGGCTTGCTGATACCCTATTAATGTAGTCACACCGTTGGGCAGACGGCTGATAATACCAGCAAAGATCAACAGGGAAATACCGTTTCCAATGCCGTATTCGTTAATTTGTTCACCCAGCCACATCAAAAATGCGGTGCCGGCTGTGAACGTCAGTGTAATGGTCAGATAGGACCAGAAATTTTTAACCGTAACGGCATCACGGATACCAAAGTAAAGCGCAGTTGCCTGGATGAACCCAAGAATAACGGTTCCGTAACGCATCCATTGTGCCATAATCTTTTTTCCATGCTCGCCTTCCTTGGAAAGTTGTTCGAGCTTGGGTATGGCGATGGTCAGTAATTGTATAATGATTGAGGCTGTAACATATGGACCAATGGACATGGCAAAAATACTCGCATTTTGAAATGCCCCGCCGGAGATGATGTTGAAAAAGCCAAATAGGGAACTGCCTCCCTCTGCCAGGCTTTTCAGCGAAGTAGCGCTTAATCCGGGAACGGGAATATGCGTGCCTAAACGGAAAACCAACAGCATCAGAACCGTCATGATGATCTTTTTGCGAAGATCGGGTATTTTCCAGGCGTTTCTAATGGATGAAACCATGCTGTTATCCATACTATACCACCTCTGCCTTTCCTCCTGCAGCCTCAATCTTTTGTTGAGCTGTCTTTGTAAACCTGGCGGCTTGCACGGTGAGGTTCCTGGTAAGTTCACCGGAGCCCAGTATGACAATACCGTCATTTACTTTTTTGATCATTCCTTTTTCAACAAGGAGTTCGGCGTTCACAACGGTTCCATTATCAAAGCTTTCCAAATCGGACAGCTTTACTTCGGTAAATGTCTTACCAAAAATGTTATTGAAGCCTCTTTTGGGAACTCTTCTGTAGAGAGGCATCTGCCCGCCTTCAAAGCCGAGTCTTGCACCGCGGCCTGAACGTGAGCCTTGTCCCTTGTGTCCTCTTCCACCTGTTTTACCATTTCCGGATCCGGGGCCCCTTCCCTTGCGGTATGCTTTTTGGGTTGGAGCTCCTGGTTTCAACTCAGACAGATTCATGGGTTCTTCACCTCCCTATATTTCTTCCACCTGGACCAGGTGTTCAACTTTTTTGATCATTCCGCGGATCTGCGGATTGTCCTGTTGTGTAACGCTGCTGCCGGTCTTACGAAGCCCCAGTGCAGCAACGGTAGCCTTTTGTTTTTCTTTGGATTTTATTGTACTCCTAACCAGAGTTATTTTTAAACTAGCCATGGAAAAAGCCTCCTATCCCAAGATTTCTTCCGTTGATTTTCCTCTCAGCCTGGCAATTTCCTCTGCGGTATGCAGCTGAGAAAGACCTTCAATGGTAGCGCGAACCATGTTGGTGGGATTGCTGGAACCCAATGACTTTGTACGAATGTCGCGGACCCCTGCAAGCTCCAGTACGGCACGTACGGGGCCACCAGCAATGACACCGGTTCCTTCCGCAGCGGGCTTGAGCAATACCTGACCCGCACCGTATATCCCAATCGCTTCATGAGGAATTGTGGTTCCTACAAGAGGTACGCGCATCAGATTCTTTTTCGCATCCTCAATCCCCTTGCGGATAGCATCGGGAACTTCGGCTGCTTTCCCGCTTCCTACGCCTACATAACCGTTTTCGTCTCCGATAACTACCAGAGCGCTGAAACGGAAATTACGGCCACCTTTAACAACCTTGGTAACACGCCCGATATTTACAACCTTTTCTTTCAGGTCCAATGTGCTGGCATCAATTTTCAGCAAGTGATTCCCCTCCTTTGTTCCAAACTGTTAGAATTCCAGACCGGCTTCTCTTGCACCGTCTGCCAGTTCCTTAACTCTTCCGTGATAGAGGTATCCACCTCTGTCGAAAACAACCTGTTTTATTCCACTTTCAATGGCTTTTGCGCCAACCAGTTTTCCAACCTCATTCGCAGCATCCTTATTGCCCGTATAGGCCAGCTTACCCTTGACGGCTTCGTCCAGGGTGGAGGCTGCGACCAGTGTTTTACCGGTCACGTCGTCAATAATCTGTGCATAGATATGTTTAGCACTTCTGAAAACACACAGCCTGGGTCTTTCAGTCGTACCGGTGATTTTTTTACGAACCCGGACATGTTTCCGCATCCGGATTTTACTCTTGTCGATCAACTTTATCATGAACAGCTCACTCCTTTCTACTTCTTCTTGGCGCCAGTTTTCCCTTCTTTTCTCAGGATCACTTCGTTGACATACTTCACGCCCTTGCCCTTGTATGGTTCCGGCGGCCTCTTCTCACGGATTTTTGCCGCAACCTGGCCAACGGCCTGCTTGTCAATTCCTTTGACAATGATCTGATTCTGTGCCGGAACATCAATGGTGATACCAGCCGGCTCAACCATCTCGACCGGATGGGAGAAGCCAAGCGTCAGAACCAGCTTGTTACCCTGCTTCTGAGCCCTGTAACCAACACCGTTGATTTCAAGAGCCTTGGAAAAACCTTCAGTCACACCAACAACCATATTCTTCAGGAGGGAACGGGTTAAACCATGCAGTGCCTTGTCTTTCTTCAGCTCGGTTTTCCTCTTGATAATGATTTCATTCCCTTCCCGTTCAATGGTCATATCGGGGTGAAATTCCTGAGTGAGTGTTCCTTTTGGACCTTTTACGGTCACTTCATTTCCATTCAGTTTTACGTCTACTCCGGCGGGAATTGCCACCGGCAGTCTTCCTATACGGGACATTTTTACACCTCCGCTCTTACATTGAAGATGGAAGCCCTTGCTCCATCCTTTTCAGAACATTTGCCGCCGCCTTTTTAGCTTGCAGCTTTGACTACCATACGAAAGCGAGCACTTCTCCGCCAACGCCTTCTTTTCTGGCTGCTCTGTCCGTCATAATACCCTTTGATGTTGAAACAATTGCAACCCCAAGACCGCCCAATACCTTCGGCAGCTCATCCTTGCCTGCGTATACTCTCAGGCCCGGCTTGGAGATTCTTTTGATCCCTGAAATGACATTCCGCTTGTTTTCGGTGTATTTCAGCGTAATGCGAATGACACCCTGCTTCTTGTCGTTAATTTCAGAAAAACTTTTAATATATCCTTCTTCTGAAAGAATTTCAGCTAATCTTCTTTTCAGATTGGATGCGGGAACATCGACCGTATCATGTCTTGATGACGCCGCGTTCCTGATTCTTGTAAGCATATCCGCAATTACGTCGGTTGCATGCATGGTTTACGACCTCCTTCCAGGACTGTTACCAACTGGCTTTTTTCACACCAGGTATCTGGCCCTTATAAGCCAAGTCCCTGAAACACAAGCGGCAGATTCCGAATTTCCTCATATACGCATGAGGTCTTCCGCAGATTTTACACCGGTTGTAGTAACGGGTTGAAAACTTCGGCTCGAGTTTTTGTTTATGGATCATAGATTTTTTAGCCAAGCTTAATACCTCCCTTAGCGGCTGAACGGCAATCCGAGGAGTGCCAGCAGTTCTTTCGCTTCTTCGTCGGTTTTGGCGGTGGTAACAAATGTGATGTCCATTCCGCGCACCTTTTCCACTTTGTCGATATCGATTTCAGGGAATATCAGCTGTTCCTTTACGCCCATGGAGAAGTTTCCCCGTCCGTCAAAGGAATTCGCATTGATTCCCCTGAAGTCACGCACCCTCGGCAGCGCTATGTTAAACAGCTTATCTACGAACTCATACATCCTTTCACCGCGCAGGGTGACCTTGCAGCCAATATTCATGCCTTCACGCAGCTTGAAGTTGGCAACGGATTTCTTTGCCTTGGTAACCACCGGTTTTTGGCCGGAGATCTTCGCCAGGTCATTGACTGCGGCTTCCAAAGCTTTGGCATTTTCCTTCACATCACCAACACCCATGTTCAAAACAACCTTTACAAGCTTTGGTGTTTGCATTGGGGTGGTGTATTTAAACTTTTCCTTTAATGCCGGAGCAACATCCTGATTGTATTTATCTATCATTCTTGGCATTTTCGGTTAACCCCCCTTCAGTCTTTTTCTTGGGCTGTTTGATTATGTCAATGATTTCTTCGCATTTCTTGCAAACTCTTGCTTTCGAACCGTTTTCCAGGAATTTGTTCCCAACCTTTGTCGGCTTTCCGCACTTGCCGCACACCAGCATAACCTTATCGGCATTGATTGCGGCTTCCTGATGTACAAGCCCACCCTGCTGATACTGGCTTCTTGGTTTCACATGCTTTGTGGACATGTTCACTCCCTCTACCAGAACCATATGCTTGGATGGCTGCACGCTGAGAACTTTGCCTTTTTTGCCTCTGTCTTTTCCACTGAGTATGATTACGTTATCACCTTTTTTAACGTGAACCCTGTTCTTCATTCAAGTGCCTCCTCTCTACAGTACTTCCGGTGCGAGAGATATGATTTTCATATAATCTTTTTCTCTTAATTCTCTTGCAACAGGCCCAAAGATACGGGTTCCTCTCGGATTTCCGTCATCTTTGAGGATTACAGCCGCGTTTTCATCAAAGCGGATGTAGGATCCGTCTATTCGGCGCAAACCTTTTACCGAGCGGACGATAACCGCCTTCACAACGTCACCCTTCTTAACCACACCGCCGGGTGTTGCATGTTTGACCGAACATACGATGACATCGCCAATATTGGCATATTTCCTTTTCGATCCGCCCAGTACCTTAATACAAAACAGTTCCTTTGCACCAGTGTTGTCCGCGGATTTCAGCAATGTCTGCATCTGAATCATTTTCCGGCACCTCCTTCAATCCTTAATTGAGAGCTCTGCCTGTGTGTTCTGTCTTTGCCCAGCAACAGCAGCAACTCTCGTAACGCGTGCCATATTCATAAAGATTACTTCGCCTTCTCAACGATTTCAACCAGACGCCATCTTTTGTCTTTGGACAGTGGCCTGGTCTCCATCACACGAACCTTATCCCCAATCTTGCAGGTGTTTTCTTCATCATGAGCCTTCAGCTTATAGGTTCTTTTTACAATTTTCTTGTATAACGGGTGTTTCACATTATCGACTACAGCCACAACAATGGTTTTATCCATTTTGTCACTGATGACTTTGCCAACACGGGTTTTTCTCAAATTTCTCTCATCCATACCGATTAAACCTCCTTCCGCTTCCTACCGCTTGATCCCGAGTTCGATTTCCCGTATGACGGTCTTTACACGGGCAATGTCTTTTTTCACGTTCTTCAGTTTTATCGGATTATCCAGCTGGTTGGTTGCATGCTGGAAACGCAGTTTGAACAATTCGCTTTTTAATTCCTGTAATTCCTGTGTCAGTTCAGCCATGTTCTTTTCTCTCAGTTCATTCGTCTTCATTTGCTCCACCTACCTCTTCCCGTGCTATTACCTTGCACTTGATTGGCAATTTGTGAGCAGCCAAACGCAATGCTTCCCTTGCTGTCTCTTCATTGATGCCAGCCATCTCAAACATAACACGCCCGGGCTTGACAACAGCCACCCAGTATTCCGGTGCGCCTTTACCACTACCCATACGGGTTTCGGCTGGCTTTTGAGAAATGGGTTTATCGGGGAATATCTTGATCCAGACCTTGCCGCCTCTTTTAATGAAACGGGTCATCGCAATACGGGCTGCTTCGATTTGATTGGAGGTAATCCAGCCAGGCTCTGTAGCCTGCAGGCCGAATTCGCCGTTGGATACCACGTTGCCGCGCGTTGCCTTACCCTTCATTCTGCCGCGTTGCACGCGTCTGAACTTCACTCTTTTGGGCATTAACATTACTTGTCTCCCCCTTCCTTTTTGTCTTTCTTAACGGGAAGTACTTCACCCTTGTATATCCAAACCTTGACACCAAGCTTACCGTAGGTTGTGTTAGCTTCTGCAAAACCGTAATCAATGTCGGCACGCAGCGTCTGAAGGGGAATGGTTCCTTCATGATAGTGCTCGGTTCTGGCAATTTCAGCACCGCCTACACGACCTGAAACGGATGTTTTGATCCCTCTTGCGTTAAATTTCATGGCCCTTGTCATGGCCTGTTTCATCGCGCGACGGAAGGAAATTCTTCTTTCCAGCTGTCCTGCGATATTTTCTGCCACCAACTGGGCATTGGTTTCGGCAGACTTGATTTCGGTGATGTTTACCAAAACGCTTTTCCCGGTTAATTGTTCAATTTCCTTGCGGAGCTGGTCAATGCCCTGACCGCCCTTGCCGATGACAAGACCAGGTTTCGCGGTATGAAGATTCAACTTGATCTTATTGGCGGCACGTTCAATTTCCATTCTGGCGATGCCGGCAATATACAGTTTCTTCTTGATATACTTTCTGATCTTGAAGTCTTCAACCAAAAGAGCACCGTAATCTTTGCTCCCCGCATACCATTTAGTGTCCCAGTCCTTAATGATCCCGACCCTCAGTCCGTGCGGATTCACTTTCTGGCCCATTCGAAAACCTCCTCTTTACGCCTTTTCCCTTAATACCAAAGTCAGATGGCTTGTTCTCTTGTTAATTCTGAACGCACGCCCCTGTGCCCTTGGTGAGATTCTTTTCAGCGTTGGTCCCTGTGTGGCATATGCTTCGGCCACATACAGGCTGCTGCGATCCAATCCGTTATTGTTCACTGCGTTTGCTTCCGCAGATTTCAGCATCTTTTCCAGAATATCCGCCGCGTTTCTCGGCGTATATTTCAAGATTGCGTAAGCCTCGTCAATTCCCTTGTTCCGAATCAGGTCTATCACCAACTTGGCTTTTCTGGATGGTACCCTGGCATGCTTCAATACGGCCCGGCCCTCATCTTTACCAATCCCAAGAACCTTTTTTTCCTTCTTGGTTAGAATCGGGAGCTTTTTGGATGATCTTTGCTCTTTCGCGTACGCTGCCAGCAGCTCATCCTTCTTCTCCAGAAGTTCGTCCTTGGACATAACCTTTTTGCCCACGTCTATTCCTCCTTCCAGGTTGTTAGCATACGGAAGCGGATGTTCCGCAGCCTTTTCCTGCAATTTCCCTTATGATGCATCTCAACTTTGCCTGTGTTTGAAAATGTATAAGCTTGTTTTGGCTATCCGCCGGTTTGATGGCAAAGCTGATTACTTCTTCAGCTTGCTGCTTTTTTCGCCTTTGCCGTGTCCTCTATAGGTACGGGTGGGAGCGAACTCACCAAGCTTATGGCCAACCATGTCCTCTGACAAATACACGGGAACATGCTTTTTACCGTCATGAACGGCGATGGTGTGCCCAACCATTTGGGGGAATATGGTGGAAGCCCTTGACCAGGTTTTCAGCACTTTCTTCTCGCCCTTGTCATTCATTTCTTCAATTTTTTGCAATAACCTTTCAGAAACAAAAGGTCCCTTTTTTAATGATCTTCCCACAGAACAAACCTCCTCCCGGCATTTTACTTCTGATTACGTCTCTTGACGATGAATTTGCTGCTCTGCTTGCTCTTCTTCCTTGTCTTGTAACCAAGTGTTGGTTTACCCCAAGGTGTAACAGGGCTCGGCATACCAATGGGAGACTTGCCTTCTCCGCCGCCGTGAGGATGGTCATTCGGGTTCATTACAACACCACGGTTGTGGGGCTTGCGACCCATCCAGCGTTTTCTTCCGGCCTTGCCGATGGAGATGTTCTCATACTCCACATTTCCGACCTGACCGATGGTTGCCTTGCAGTTTACGCTGACCATACGGACTTCGCCCGATGGAAGCCTGACCTGGGCATATTTCCCTTCACGGGCCATCAGCTGAGCCATATTGCCGGCAGAGCGAACCATTTGGCCGCCTTTGCCCGGTTTCAGCTCGATATTGTGAATGGTGGAACCGACCGGGATATTGGAAAGAGGGAGAGCATTTCCTGTGCGGATATCTGCTTTTGCACCGGATATAACGGTATCTCCAACCTTTAAGCCCACGGGTGCCAGGATATAACGTTTTTCGCCGTCTGCGTAATGCAGCAGGGCAATGTTTGCCGAACGGTTCGGATCATATTCGATGGAAGCGACCCTGGCAGGGACATCGTCCTTATCGCGCTTGAAATCAATGATTCTGTATTGCTGTTTTGCTCCGCCCCCGCGGAACCTGACGGTAATCTTACCGTATGAGTTTCTCCCGCCTGACCTTTTCAACGGAGCCAGCAAGGATTTCTCGGGCTCTGTCCTTGTAATTTCTTCAAAGGTGGACACAGTCATCTGTCTTCTTGCAGGAGAAGTTGGTCTGTATTTTCTTAATGGCATGACATTCACTCCTTTACTCTAATGGTTATTCCGTTAGCAGGCCGACTGCTAAGCCTATTCAACCGGATAACCCCGTTTTCAGTGCTTTGTACAAGTGCTTATGAAGCAAAATGTACTTGTTCATTTTCTGATACAGCATTAAGAACTTGTTGGATTCGTTAAAACGAAACGAACGTGTTCATTTTTGCTGATACAGCAAAAAGAACGATTATTGCATTCCACCAAATTCCGAAATCTCATTTTTGTACTTCTTGCTGGTGGTGACCTTTTTACCGTTCTTATCAAAATAAGAGACAGCCTTCGGATCGGTATCAATCTTAACGACAGCTTTT
>LSQX01224326.1_pt1 | contig 16092 bp, 14 predicted proteins | sample 654561 | NCBI WGS metagenome assembly LSQX01 (sample SAMN04489861, study PRJNA283612) | anaerobic digester metagenome | isolation source: 4 biogas reactors fed with cattle manure at either 37C or 55C with and... | place: Denmark: Kongens Lyngby | collected 2014 | reverse complement strand
AGAAATAGGCACTGAGATGATGCGTGAGCTTGAGAGGATAGTATTGCTCAGGGTAGTTGACGAAAAGTGGATGGATCACATAGATGCAATGGATCAGTTGCGTTACGGGGTAGGAATGAGAGCATATGGCCAGCGTGATCCTGTAATCGAGTATAAGGTCGAAGGCTTTGAAATGTTTGAGGAGATGATTCGCAACATTCGAGAGGATTCTGTAAAAATGATTTTGCGTATGCGTGTCAATCGTGAACAGGGAACACCTAAAAGAGAACGAGTAGCTGAACCTGTATCTGCAAGCCATGGCGACGGTGGTCCTCAAAAACCAAAGATCCGCAGTAGCGAGAAGGTGGGTAGGAATGACCCGTGTCCTTGTGGTAGCGGAAAGAAATATAAGAAATGCTGTGGAGCGAATTGACTAGGGAGACTCCTATAATAGAAGTAGGTAATTTTATGATTTACGAAAAAGCGCTTGAATATATACATGGGACATACAAGTTCGGTAAAAAGCTTGGTCTGCATAACATACGAATGTTGCTTGAACTTATGGGCAATCCCCAGAAAAAAATGAGGTTTGTACACATAGGGGGAACAAATGGCAAAGGTTCTACGTCTGCATTTATTGGTAGCATTTTGATGGAAGCCGGATACAGGACAGGAATATTTACATCGCCCTATATTCAGAAGTTTACAGAGCGTATTCGCATAGGCGATAATGAGATAAGTGAACAAGAGCTGGCGGATATTACATCATTTGTCAAGGATAATGCTGAAAAGATGGTAGGGATGGGAGAAAATCATCCCACCGAATTTGAGATAATTACGGCAATAGCGTTTGAATACTATTTTAGGAAGCAATGTGAAATAGTAGTGCTTGAGGTTGGACTTGGCGGCCGGTTTGATTCTACTAATGTTATTGACGTGCCGGATTTAGCTGTCATAACCTCCATTAGTATGGACCATACTGATAGACTTGGAAATACACTGGCTGAAATCGCTTTTGAAAAGGCGGGTATAATAAAGCCCGAAGGTGATGTTTTAGTATATAACCAGAGCACAGAGGTGGAGCAGGTTTTCGAAAATGTGTGTAAGGAAAGAGGAGCCAGACTTATTGTGACTGACTTTTCAGATATAGCCTTGCAAAGCTTTGGAATAGATGGACAAGTATTCAGCTTCGGTGGATTCGAAGGACTGGAGATTGGCCTTATTGGAAAACATCAGACAAAAAATGCCGCAGTAGCTGTTACTGCAGCTTTACATTTGAGGCACAAGGGATATAGTATTTCTGAAGCTGATATAAGACGGGGACTGGCTAACGTGAAATGGCCGGGCAGACTGGAAGTACTTTCAAGAGACCCAGTGGTTATTGTTGACGGGGCTCATAACCCCGAGGGGGCAGAGGTACTGAAGCAAACTCTTGAGGAGTATTTCCCGGGAAAGCCCCAGACACTGATAATGGGTGTTGCAGCAGACAAGGACTATCAGGCTATGATTAAAACGCTGCTACCTGGAGCAAAAAGATTTATTGCAGTCACAACCAATACAGTAAGGGCTTTGCCGGCGGTTCAACTGGCTGCATATGCCCAAGATTATTGTAATGACGTAAGGATAAGTGATACAATTGAGGAGGCAATAAGGACAAGCATGGAGAATAATGAGCCGGGAGAGATTATTTGTGCTTTCGGATCACTTTATTATATCGGCTCTTTAAGGGAGCTTTTTGTACAGTCATAATTGGTAAACATTCATAAAGGTGTAAAAACCTAATGGGGGGAAATCATAGTTGTAAAACAACCGCAGTAGGCAAAAAAAATTGGGAGGTGAGATTTAGGTGGATATAAAGGCGGAATTAAGCAACTTCAAACCCATCGATGTGGAGAACATTGTCCAGAAGGATGAAAAGGTTCCTGATAATGTTCGAAATTCAATATTTTTATATAACAAGGCCATTGAAAGTCTCAGTAGCGGTAGTGAGGACATTGCTATCATAGAGCTAAGAAAAGCAGTTTCCATGAACCCCAATTTCAATGAGGCACTGAACCTGTTGGGGTTATGCTACAGTTATACAGGAGACATGGAAAAGGCGTCAGAAGTTTTTTCCAGAGTAGTCAGTGCAGAGCCTAATAGCGCATATGCAATAGATTATATGCAGCGCTTTGGTATTAAGGAAGCAACGACGACGGCGACCAAATCGAGACAACTGGTGAAGACTATTGAGAAACAACCGGGAGAGCCTTTAAAAAGAATCAGGAATAAGAAGCCTGAGAAGGCCGAAAGACCTAAGAAGACAATAAAATCATTTATAATAGGCAATAACAAAAACAAAGGAATACTTATTACCACAGCTAAGATTGGTGCCGGTTTTGCAGTGGGTTTTCTGCTGTCAGCTATTATTTATGCATCTATTCCTGAACCGGAGCCGGTACAACTGCCTCCTAAGGAGGATGAAATTAAAGCCGCAGTCAGCGAAGTAACAATAGAATTCGAAGCAAAATATGCTGAGCTTGAAAAAAAATATGAGGCGGTTCAAAAGGACAAGGAAAACGCAGTCAAACAGGCTGATTATTATAAGGCAGCTGTTAGAATATACGAGATTGAATCACTAGTTTCTAAAAAGGATTATGAAAGTGCTGCTGATATGCTTTTACTTATGAAGACTATAGAATTTAGTGATGGAGAAAAAGAAAAATTTGATGACCTTTATAAGAAGGTAATGCCTCTAGCCGCTAAATCGGCATATGATACCGGATATAAACAGTACAATCAAAGGAAATATCAGGATTCAATAAAAAGCTTTGAGAAAATTCAGATATACGATGCTAATTACAGCAAAATGAATGCTGCTTTGTACTATATGGGGCGATGCTACCAGGTACAGCATGATTCAAGAACCGCTCTGGCATTATTCCAGCAGCTTGTGAATAATTATCCTGAAAGCTGGTATACCAGGAATGCAAGGATAAGGATTAATGAATTAACGAAGGTTCCATAATACTGGTTCTTTCATTTTATTCACTTTTGTATTATTATTAGTAAAGCGTCGATGGTAGAGATTTCGATGTATGGAACAATATTGCCGTGGAGGTCAAACAATGCATTATGAAAGTACTCGCGGCGGGTTCGGGAATATTACTTCAGCTGAAGCAATAAAACGAGGGCTGGCTCCTGACGGAGGCCTGTTTGTACCTGAAACCGCGGTAAAACTAACACTAGATGAAATCTATTCTCTCGCGGATATGGATTATAGAGAAAGAGCTGTATTCATACTGAGCCGTTTTCTAGATGATTATTCAACCGCTGAGCTGGCAAAGTGCGTCATTGGCGCTTATGGGAGTGATAAATTCGACGACAGCAGGATTGCACCTGTTATCAAGCTTAATGATAATGCTTATATACTGGAGCTGTGGCATGGACCTACCTGTGCATTTAAGGATGTGGCGCTACAGATATTGCCCAGACTTCTCGTGAAAGCAAACCAAAAGACGGAAGAAACTGCAGAAACCGTAATATTGGTAGCTACCTCAGGTGACACAGGAAAGGCGGCGCTGGAAGGCTTTAAGGATGTGGAAGGGACCAAGATTATAGTTTTCTTTCCGGAGAACGGTGTCAGCCAGGTTCAGAAAATGCAGATGGTGACCCAGGAAGGCCGTAATGTTTGGTCTGTGGCTGTCAGAGGCAACTTTGACGATACCCAGAATGGAGTTAAGGAAATATTCTCTGATGAAAAGTTGCGCCAACGGATGCTGGATAATGGTTACAAATTTTCGTCTGCCAATTCAATTAACTGGGGCAGGTTAGTACCGCAAATCGTTTACTATTTTTCGGCATATGCTGATTTACTGGCAGCAGGAGAAATAGAAGCTGGGGAAAAGATAAATTTCACAGTCCCCACAGGTAATTTTGGAAATATACTTGCTGCCTTCTATGCTCGCGAGATGGGTTTGCCTATTAAGAAGCTCTTGTGTGCATCTAATGATAATAATGTTTTAACTGAGTTTATGAATACTGGGCTTTATAATCGTGAAAGAGAGTTTAGGAGGACAATAACGCCTTCAATGGATATACTTATTTCCAGCAATCTGGAAAGGCTGCTTTTTGAACTTACAGACCATGATGGCCAGCAAGTGCTGGATTGGATGAGCAAACTAAAAAACGAAGGTAGGTATATAGTTTTTGGCGAGGTAAAGAGGAAGCTGTCTGAGCTGTACTGGGCGGCTTATACAACAGAGAGTGAAACCCTTGAAACCATTAGGGATGTCTACGGGGACTATGAATATCTGATAGATACCCACACAGCTGTAGGTGTAGATGTTTACGACAAGTATGTTATTTCCACTGGCGATATAACAAAGACGGTAATAGCATCAACAGCTAGTCCTTTTAAATTTAACGAGAGTGTTGCAAAGGCAATATTCGGCGAGGAAGCTATTGTCGGCAAAAATGAGTTTGAGCTGCTGGGTTTGTTGTCGGAGCAATGCGGGCTTGACATACCATCGGGACTTGAGGGCCTTTCCGATAGAGCTATTCTGCATGACATGGTCTGTGAACAGAGCGATATGAAGGGCCAGGTTATTAAGATACTTGGATTGAAATAAGCAATGTTATCAATGGATAGCTAAATGTGAAGATACCTTAAGTTGCAATCACCACAGATATGTGAATGTAAAATTGTCATTTGTCTTGAAGCATTAGTAAAATTCGCTGTATCGACTTTTAAATTCAAAGCAATACCTCCTCAAAATGAGATTAGTGGAAAAAACATGCACAACAATTATATACTATTTTGCATTGTGTTAACTGTCAACATAATCTGATGAAATGCATGTTTTCCATGACAAACAGCATGATTTTAAGGTGGTAGGTGTTGATTTGGTTACATATTTATGTGACTGAATAAAAGAAATACCATAAAAATCAGCGGTATCAATAAAGCGAATAGTATAATCGCCTTTTTTTTGTGAGTTGTCCTGAGAGCAGTTAAATGCTCCAAAAGTATAGATGCCGACCGATGCTTCCGGGGTATAGCCGTAAACCGCTGTTCCCTTGGTGTAGACGTAGGGCGCCAATCCCTGGGCATACTCACCAACCGATACCTATGTATAGGTGACGAACGTTTGTTACGAATATAGAAGGCTATAATTTTTTTCATATCATAATATATTCGAAAAAGCCGGTGTTTATTAGCACACAGGTAAAACTTTATGTCTGTGGTTTGTTGTGTGTGTTGTGTGTGTTTCGTGTGATGCCTGGACAGCCTTATTACCCATTTGAGTTTACATAAATTGTTTGTTGTAATATTGCCACTCTTCCTGTAAGGTAATGGGGACAAACGTTCTTTTCTTTAGGGGATAGGGAGGGTTGGTATTCTGTGAGGACTATAAATAAAAAGCTCAAAAAAGTAGTGTTGCTAGCTATGGTGGTAATTCTGTCTGCCATACCTGCATTTGCTGTGTCTGCCAACAGTATTCAGTTGTCACAAACCGAGCGTTTCAATATGACTTACATTTATTTTGGTAATACATCAGCATATGTAGATTATGTAGATAATACAAAAGGGTCACTGGATCATATCGCACCAAGCTATTTTGACATTAATAAGGATGGGACGCTGAAGCTTAATTCGTCTATTGATAAGGAATTTATAAACGCCATGCATGACAGGGGAATCAAGGTCACGCCTTTCTTAAGTAACCACTGGGATAGGGAGTCAGGTATCAATGCACTGGTTAATGCTGACAAGCTTTCATCGCAAATTGCTGATGCTATTTTAAAGTACAGTTTAGACGGTGTAAATGTCGACATTGAGAATGTGACTGAAATGGAAAGAGACAAATACACTGAACTGGTAAGGCTGTTAAGGCAGAAACTACCTTCTAGTAAAAGTGTTTCAGTGGCAGTTGCCGCAAACCCATATAAAATATCAGTAGGATGGCATGGCTCATATGATTTTGCTACCTTACAGGAGTATTCTGATTACCTAATGATTATGGCCTATGATCAGCATTATCAGGGCTATGTGAATAAGACTGGCGGAGCAGGCCCTGTTGCAGGCTATAGTTTTGTTGAGGAATCCATAAAGGCAGCGCTTAATGAAGTCCCGTCGAACAAATTAGTGCTGGGGATACCTTTTTACGGAAGGCTCTGGAAACAGGACACGGATTACGGAGGTTACGGTATTAGTAATAATAAGGTAGAGGCATTGTTAAATGAATTTAGCGGCAAGGTTTTTTACGATCATAAACAAAAATCTCCTAAGGCTGTGATAACAATAGGCTCTTCTGACAGAAAACCGGTAATTTACGGTCAAACACTTGAGGAGGGTACCTATGATATTTGGTTTGAAAATGAAGCGTCAATAAAAAGCAAGCTAGAGCTTGTGACAAAATACAACCTTCTAGGTACAGGAAGCTGGAGCCTTGGACAGGAAGCAATAAGCACATGGGATTACTATTCATTGTGGCTTAATGGCAGATATTTCAGTGATATTCAAAATCATTGGGCAAAGGCTTCTATACTAGCTGCGATGGATAGGGGATGGATGAATGGCGTATCAAGTGCTAAGTTCATGCCGGATTCACCAATGACGAGGGCTCAGGCTGCTGCGCTTCTAGTAAGAGCTCTCGATATTAGTGTTATGGAGCCGAATGTAGATGGGCTAGTATTCTATGACGTTACAGGACATTGGGCTCAAAAAGAGATTGAAGCTGCTGCAAAGGCAGGTATTATGCAGGGCGTTGGAAGCGGACGGTTTGAGCCAGACGCTGTATTAACCCGTGAGCAAATGACTGTGATACTTGACAGACTGATGCTAGATGAAAGTGTAGGTAGTTTAGATAGGATTGTCGACGAAAATGCTTTAGCCATGCCACTTGTATTTATAGATGTGGATCCAGTTACATCGACATGGTCATACGAGGCTATTGGCAGAATGGCGGACAAGGGCTTTATAGAAGGCTTTCCGGACGGTAGCTTTAGGCCGAAGGAGGCCATTAGACGCGGTCAGGTGGCGGTCCTTATGATAAGAGTCTATCCGGATATTGTAAAATTCACACGGTAGCATTTATCCAACCGACACTTCTTTGTGATCAAATAATGGTAGTACTAAAGAGCTAAAATATGCAGCTGACCCCGCAGAGCTTCAACGTTTAGCGGGGTTTGCAATACTGTTTTGTACTTTGTATACAATTTGTTAAAAATTTAATTAATGAAAATCTATGGAATACGCTATTGATAAGTGATAGAATATGTACGGTAATGACGCATTGCTCATTCTTGCGTGTAGCAAAGACATTACAGCATAATCGTTTTTCAAGCACAGAAATAGCATGACGCAATAAATAAAGATATTCGACACAGAAGGATATGACATAATTGCTTCAGGTAGAAAGACACTCCTTACTAAAATCGGGAGGGGCTTATCACTTCCGAAATCATGTAATTGAGAGTGTTTACTAATGATTGTGAGGTGGATTGTTTGATTAGGGCTTTAAAATCATTTAGGGGCGGCATAAAGCCAGGGCATAATAAGGAAACGTCGGAACTGAAAACGGTGAAAATGCCTTTGCCTACAAAGGTCGTTATACCCATGCTTCAGCACATTGGAGCACCATGCACTCCCCTTGTACAAAAGGGTGATAAGGTTTTTGTTGGTCAGAAGATAGGAGATTCTGAGAAAATGATAGCAGCGCCTATTCATTCAAGTGTGTCAGGTACTGTTACTGGTATAAAACCAATCTTATATTCAAATGGTATTGAAGTAATGGCTGTTGAAATAGAGCCAGATGGTCTGCAGAAGGTTCATGAGAGTGTAGTTAAGCCTTTATTAACTGATAAAGACAGTATACTGAGATGTATAAGAGAGTCAGGCCTGGTTGGATTGGGAGGGGCTGGTTTTCCTACAAGCGTAAAGCTATCGCCGCCTCCAGGCAAGGTTTTGGACATTCTAGTCATAAATGGTGCAGAATGTGAACCCTATATAACTTCAGACTACAGAGAGATGTTGGAAAATCCCAAAGGCATAATTGAAGGTACAAAGAAGGTAATGGAAATAACCGGTATAACCAAGGCTTTTATTGGTATTGAGTCCAATAAGCCAGAGGCTATTGCCAAGATATCCTCTCTTATTAGTGAAAGAGACAATATTGAGGTGATGCGCTTAAATACTCGTTACCCTCAGGGCGGTGAAAAACAGCTAATATATACTTTGACCGGAAGAAAGGTGCCGACAGGGAAGCTTCCGTCAGATGTAGGTGTGCTTGCCCAAAATGTTGCCACGGTATCATTTTTAGCAAATTATCTTAATACAGGCATGCCTCTGATAAAAAAGAAAGTGACTGTTGATGGTAGCGCAGTGGCAAAGCCTATGAATGTAGAGGTGTTAATTGGCACACCCCTTAAAGAAGTGTTTGATTTCTGTGGAGGATTCTGTGAGGAACCTCGTAAGATTATTATGGGTGGGCCTATGATGGGTGTAGCCCAGTATTCCCTTGACAATTCGGTCCTGAAACAAACAAATGCACTTCTTGCATTAAACGAGGTCGAAGCAGTTGAGCCAAAGGAATCGGTCTGCATACGCTGCGGTAAATGCGTGTTTGTATGCCCTATGTCACTTATGCCTATCTATATAAATGCACACGTTATGAAGGGCAACTTTGAAGAAACTTTAAAATACCATGTCAATGATTGTATAGAATGTGGCTGCTGTTCTTATATATGTCCCGCTTCCAGGCACCTAGCACAGTCAATGCGCTATGCTAAGGCGGAGCTGAGAAAACTGTCTGCCAAAAAACAAGGGCAAGGGGGGAAAAGCTAGCATGGAAATAAATCTTTTAGCGAGTTCATCGCCTCACTTGAGAAGTGGAAATACAACACAGAAGATAATGAGGGATGTAATTATAGCTTTATTACCGGCGACTGCCGCTTCGCTATATTTCTACAATGTAAAGGCCGCCATGCTCATAATTGTCACTGTGATTGCATGTGTGGTATCTGAATATGCATGGTGTAGCATTGTCAAAAAGGAAAACACAATAACCGACCTGAGCGCTGTTGTAACAGGTATGCTGCTGGCATTTAATCTTTCGCCGTCTGTGCCTGTATGGGTTGCCGCTATTGGCGGAGTATTTGCCATTATAATAGTTAAGCAGCTCTTTGGTGGTCTCGGTCATAACTTTGTCAATCCTGCATTGGCAGCCAGAGCATTTATGATGGCCTCCTGGCCTTCGCAGATGACAGCCTGGCAAAATCCCGGATGGGACGCAGTTAGTTCAGCAACGCCTCTGAGCATCATTAAGGAGGGAACTGAAGCAACAGGGCAGATGCCGGAGCTGTGGGATATGTTTATAGGAAATATTGGAGGCACAATAGGAGAGACCTCTACCCTTGCTATTTTGATTGGTGCAGCCTACCTGGTGTATAGAAAGGTTATGACACTAGAACTGCCACTCACATTCATTGGAACAGTGGGTCTGATGACCTGGATGCTCGGTGGCGAAGGCATATTCACCGGAGACTTTTTATATCACATATTTGCCGGGGGCTTAATGCTCGGAGCCTTCTTTATGGCAACTGACTACACTACTTCGCCGGTTACCGCTAAAGGAAGGATAATTATGGGAGTCGGCTGTGGACTTCTTACATCGGTAATAAGGCTTTACGGTGGATATCCGGAAGGCGTTTCTTACTCGATACTGCTAATGAACCTGGCAGTGCCAATGATAGATAGATTTATGATTTCAAAGAGCTTTGGAGGAGGTGCCGTGAAAAATGCGTGATATGATCAAACCAGCTCTCTCGTTATTTTTAATATGTTTAGTTACGGCATCCTGCTTGGCATTTGTAAACAGTATAACAGAAGGCCCCATTGTTGAGCGTATGGAAATGGATGCAGAGGAAAATAGGAAACAGGTGATGGTAGAAGCGGAGAGCTTTGAGAAGCTTGAGGGCTGGGAAGACCTTGATGAAAGCGGGTTTGTAAAAGAGGCCTATGAAGCCTACGCAGGAGAAAACCTTGTTGGATATGTATTTTCTGTAACATCAAAGGGATTTGGCGGAGAAATAGCTGTAACTGTTGGTGTAGACAAGGAAAACACTATATCGGGAGTTAGGATAGGAGATAACCAGGAGACACCTGGTCTTGGCAGCAAGACAGCGGATGATAAATTTACTGAGCAATATAAAGGTAAGGATATAAGTAATGAGATAAAAATAGTTAAGCATGCTGTGTCGGCAGAGGACGAGATACAGGCTGTGAGTGGGGCAACTGTAAGCACAAAAGCAGTTACAGCTGCAGTTGAAGCCTCGTCAAAATTGACTGGTAAGCTGCTGGAGAATGGGGGCGGTTCAAAATGAAAAAATTATTTAAGATATTCAATAACGGAATAATTAATGAGAATCCTACATTCCGCCTTGTTCTAGGCACTTGTCCTACGCTGGCGATAACAACAACGGCAATAAATGGTATAGGTATGGGACTGGCAACTACTGCTGTTCTCATAGGCTCTAATGTAGTTATCTCATTGCTGAGGAAGGTTATACCGGGTAAGGTTAGGATGCCGGCTTTTGTTACAGTTATTGCAGGGTTCGTAACAATCGTTCAGATGCTTTTGAAGGCTTATGTACCAGCTCTTGACAAGTCTCTGGGCATTTATATTCCCCTTATCGTTGTTAACTGTATCATAATGGCTAGAGCTGAATCATTTGCCTCAAAGAATCCTGTATTGGATTCGGCAGTTGATGGGGTAGGCATGGGTATAGGTTTTACTCTGGCCATCACTGCTATAGGCGCTGTAAGAGAAATATTGGGCAATGGAAGCATATTTAACTATGCCCTATTTGGAGAGTCGGCTAGTCCGGCATTAGCTATGATATTACCTCCTGGAGGCTTCTTGGTATTTGGTCTTGCCATTGGTCTAGTAAACCTTTTGACCAAAAGACAGGTGCTTTCTACAGGATGTGGAGGGAAGGAAGCCGGATGTGAGGGCTGCGGAGGCAGCTGTAACAGCCTGCAGGCGGCAGAGAAGGGGGGACAGTCATAATGCTTGTTAGTATACTAATAACATTTGTATCAGCTGTTTTTATAAACAACTTTGTTGTTGTCCAGTTTCTTGGTATTTGTCCTTTTCTCGGCGTATCCAAGAAAATAAAAACAGCTGCGGGCATGGGAGTTGCTGTAATATTTGTAATGACATTTGCATCAGCAGCAACATGGTTGGTACAGGAGTTTATGTTAAAACCGCTTGGGCTGGAGTACTTGCAGACAATATCATTTATACTTGTTATTGCTGCATTGGTGCAATTGGTGGAAATGATACTACAGAAAACCAGCCAGGCGTTGTATAAGGCATTAGGTGTTTACCTGCCTTTGATAACAACAAATTGCGCCGTATTGGGTGTGTGTTTGTTGAATCTGGAGATACAGGGAGATGCCAAGTTCCTGATGTCCGTATTAAACGGTGCTTTTTCAGGGGTAGGCTTTACGCTGGCAATCGTCTTGTTTGCAGGAATCAGGGAACGTCTTGAGAGTGCTCAGGTACCCAAATGTCTTGAAGGGTTTCCAATATCACTAATCGCAGCATCCTTGGTTTCACTGGCATTTTTAGGATTTCAGGGCTTATTCCAGGGAGTTATTTGATTAAGGATAATGCAAAGTAGCTTATGAGAACAGCCTAAATCACTATCGAGGCAGAAATGAACATGCCGGAGGGGTTGAAAATGGTAGAAATTTTAGTTGCAGTACTGATAATAAGCGGTCTTGGATTAATTTTTGGTATTGGCTTGTCATATGCATCCAAGGTATTTGCTGTTGAAGTAGACGAACGGGTTACAGAGATTCGTGAGGTATTGCCTGGAGCTAACTGCGGTGCTTGCGGTCAATCAGGTTGTGACGGCTTTGCCACTGCGGTAGTGGAAGGTAACGCCGAAACCAATGGCTGCCCCGTGGGTGGCAATGATGTTGCTACTAAGGTTGCGAATATAATGGGAGTTGAGCCAGAGGGAATTAAGAGGACTGCTGCCAGAGTTTTGTGCAATGGACGCCGGAGTGTGAGCAAGGAAAAGTTTGAGTATCAAGGTATCGACACCTGTGCGGCGGCAGCACAGATATTTGGTGGCCACAAGTCCTGTTCGTACGGCTGTCTTGGACATGGAGATTGTATGAAGGCATGCCCCTTTGATGCAATCGTTATGGTGGGGGGGATTGCCAGGATCGTGGAAGACCGCTGTAGGTCATGTGGTATGTGTGTGATTACCTGCCCTAAGAAACTGATTGAGATAATAGATAAAACCAAAAAGTACTCTGTAATGTGTATGTCTACGGACAAGGGAGCAGTTACAAGAAGCAACTGCCAGGTCGGTTGTATTGGCTGTACCAAATGTGTCAAAGCTTGTCCACAGCAAGCCATTCACATGGAGGGTACCCTTGCCAAAATAGATTACAGCAAGTGCGACAATTGCGGTGAATGTAGCAAGGTGTGCCCAACAATGGCCATTAGGGTCATGGACTTTGGCGACTAAGTGAGTGGAACACAGGGACGTATCTCATGTTTTTGTGAAAGGTTGCTGTTATAAGACAGTTCGAAACCATCCTGTCTGTAAACAAAACTACGGAGAATTCTGCAGCTGATTGCAATTCAGTTAATTTGTCTGCAGTTACATTTTGTTTTACAAAGGGGGCGACTAACGCCCCTTTTACATTTTTGTAAAGAGAAAGAAAAGCAACTTCTATAAATTATGTACGGGGGAAGACTAGCAGAGAAGGAACGGAGTGCTATTAATGAAAACTAGAGTATTGAATACAACAGACTATATAAGATTTGTAGTGGAAGCTGCAGTAATTGCCGCAATGTATGCTACATTAACGATTTTGATTCCCGGAGGATCTGGACAGATACAGGTGAGGGTATCTGAAGCATTGACAGTGCTTGCGTTTTTTACCCCAGCGGCGGTACCAGGGTTATTTATCGGCTGCCTTACAGCTAACATTTTTGTAGGAGCAGGGATATATGACATTATATTTGGTAGTCTAGCTACGCTTATAGCCGCATTTTTGACTAACAAAATGCCTATAAAGTATCTAGCTCCCCTGCCACCTGTTATTATTAATGCAGTTGTCGTTGCATTTATCCTTAAGATATCGATTAATGCGCCTATCTTTATAACAATGGGCCTTGTTGCCCTTGGTGAGCTTATTGCCTGCTATGGACTTGGTTACCCGTTGATGCTTTTTCTCGAAAAACAGAGTATTAGGTTATTTGGAGCTGAAGCCAGGAAGAAATAAAGCAAGAGATATGTTTGAATCCTCATATTTCACTTGACAGTAGGAGAGATGTGATTTATTATAGCTTTATATAATAGATCTGGGGAGCTGGAGATATCCGGCTGAGAGAGAACTGACATCGTTCTGACCCATCAAACCTGAGACGGATAATGCCGGCGGAGGGAGTATATGTTTCTTAATTGATACAATAGCCCTTTATCTGTTTCAGATAAGAGGGCTTTATTTATGTCTTCAGAAGACGCTGACCTCAATTAATTAACTTCCTTGGTTAGGTGAAGTTTAGTCTCCACCTGACTCCCTGAGCGAAGCGAATTGACTCATTTACCAGAATACATTATATAAAAAATACGATATGTGGGGGGACTACAATGAAGAAACAAAATACACGAATGCTTGTTGAGGCGGGTGTAATGTTAGCGATGGCTGTTATACTTAGTGAATTTGTGAAGCTTTTTGAAATGCCTATGGGGGGATCTGTGACATTGGGGGGCATGGTACCCATATTTATATTTGCTTTCAGGTGGGGAGGGAAGAAAGGTCTCTTAGTAGGTGCTGTTTATGGAATACTTGATATGATTATTGGGTTTTACGCAGCCCACCCTCTATCAATACTGCTGGATTATCCTATGGCATTTGGAATGATTGGTTTAGCAGGTTTCTTTAAGAAGACTAATTTTGGCTATATTCTTGGAGTTGTGACTGGTATTACTGGGCGCTTTATTATGCACGTTATATCAGGTGTTGTCTTTTTCGCAAGCTATGCTGTTGAGTCAGGTCAGACGCCGCTGGTATATTCGCTTTCTTATAATGCCTACTATCTTGTGCCGGAGATGGTAATTACAATAGTGCTGTCCTTACTGATTATGAAATTTATCAAGTTTCCTATGGAAGCTAAGGCATATAGTTGATGAAAATTGGACGAAAACACTTAGTTGGCTATATTTCCTAATATTTCACTAAGACAACTTAGTAATTACATAAAAGTAACTAGTTTGCAGTTGAAAATATGTCTAATGTGTGTAATTATATTAGTTGAGTGTTATGATTATTATGCAAGGTTTTGCGTAGTGAAATTACAGTGGATGAATGGGAGGTTTGACTTATGAAGTGTGCAGTTTGTGGTTACAGATATAATGAACCTGTAGGGAGTCCTGAGAGCAAAGAAGTGGTCAGTGATGGTAAGCAACCTTTTATAAAGCTAATTAATACCTTCCATATTAAAGATACTGATGGTAGCCTGGATGAGGCATATCTGTTTGGATGCCCTAAGTGTAAGACGGTCAGAATGGAGCTCTGGTGAGTCGGCAGAGCTCTGCCCTTCACTTAAGGTCCAGGGTTCCACGTTTTCCAGTTTACCACCCTTGACATTATCCTCAACAGGCTTTAAAATGTAATTACTTTAAAAATGGTTTTTGGGCGTTTAACTCAGCTGGTAGAACTGCTGAGTTACTAGCCGAGTACTGTATACATGGTATAGAATTTGTTAGAACAGTCCAGTTTTAGCATAAAAAATGGGTATAAATAATTTTTATGGTCACTTAGCTCAGCTGGTTAGAGTACCACGTTGACATCGTGGGGGTCACTGGTTCGATTCCAGTAGTGACCACCAAAGACAAAACAGTAGAGTTGCATATAATAACAATTCTACTGTTTCTTTATATATTTTAAACAATACTAGATATAAGACTATGTATTAGTGATAATTTCTTTAAGTTCAAGTAAAGTATATGAATATTTTTCTTCTTTTGTAATATCGTTAATGTTCAATCGTTGCTCAACAACAATTTCTACATATTTTGGTACTTCAAAAACTGTATCAATAAAATCATTACACAACTTTCCAGTAATATGGTCGCCTTCAACGCTTGTAAATGCAAATGTTTTTTTCTTAACATTTATACCAACAATCTCCCCAAATATAGTTTCTGTAATAACCATATCACTAATTTCACCATCAAGGATTTTTTGATTATCAATAATATCACTTGCTGAAAGCGCAACATCAAAGTATTTCTGATTTGGGGATGCACCTTTTACTCTCATACCTGCATCTGCTTGCATAAATGTTTTCATCAAATTCCTATATTTGATAATCGCTCTTTTACTTTGGGTATTCAAAAACTCTTTTAGGTTCTTCTCATTGTTCTTAGTTTCAAGTAACCTTGAGTGCATATTCCGGCGTATCCGGACGGCGAAACCGGAATTATCCGGACACTAAACCGGAGCATCCGGACACCTTATCGATAGGTTCGATTTTATTCTAATTTGTCATTCTTTTCAAGATTTTTAATCGTTTTTTCTGCCATAACTTCACGCATTGATTTCTTTGAATCAAGAGCCAGAATATATGAGTTGTGTATAACCCTGTCCATTATTGCATCTGCTATGGTAGCGTCTGGAAACAAGTCATACCATTTGGTATGGGCAATTTGCCCGGCCAGTATAGTTGATGCCCTGTTGTACCTGTTTTCTGCTATCTCAAGTATATCCCTGCTTTCTTCCAGGGTATATGATTTAAGGCCCAGATCATCCAGTATCAATAGCTTTATGTTCTGGAGGCTGGTCATGAATTTCAGGTATCTGTTTTCGTTTTTTGCCTCCTGAATTTCAAGTAGCAGCTCCGGAACCCTGAAGTATTTTACGGAGTACCCATTCCGGCATGTTGCATTTCCAATTGCACATGCTATATATGTTTTACCGCTGCCGGTTTTGCCTGATATTACGATGTTGAGTTTCTGCTCAATAAATGAACAGGTGGAAAGGGTCTTTACGGTCTTTTTATCTATTGTCCTGTCAACTGCATAATCGATATCCTCCATACA
>LSQX01281447.1_pt2 | contig 16095 bp, 18 predicted proteins | sample 654561 | NCBI WGS metagenome assembly LSQX01 (sample SAMN04489861, study PRJNA283612) | anaerobic digester metagenome | isolation source: 4 biogas reactors fed with cattle manure at either 37C or 55C with and... | place: Denmark: Kongens Lyngby | collected 2014 | reverse complement strand
TGGAAGAGACGGCCAGAGTTACGGAAGATAAGGCGATCCTCACAGAAGATGAAAAAGCCCGGCTTAACGCCAGGCTGCTCTTGCTCGCTGAAAACCTTAAGGAGGGATGGACTGTGTCCATCACCTATTTCCTCCCCGATGACCACAAGCCAGGGGGAATCTACGTAACTGAAACGGGAAAAGTAAAGAAGTTCGATGCCTACAAAAACTGCTTAACACTGGAAAGCGGTGTTGTAGTTCCCATTAACGACATCTACGCCATTGAAGGGGCGCCGTTCTAAAAAAAGACCATACTCATCAGCGAGGACAGGACATTTGACACCCCATGCATAATCCAGCTGGGCAAAATAGAACCGTCCGCCTTCTTCTCGTTGATATACCCCATGAACCAAGCGCTAATACCTGTGAACAGGGTGATCAGGAGCGCCCAGAACCAGCCCACTGAAGTAAAGAACCCTAAGCCGTGGATGGCGCCAAAGATAACGCTCTGGACCATGTTGCCCGCCCCAAAACCGAAACGGACTGCCAGGCGCTTTAAGAGAAAACCGCGAAAGAGAATCTCCTCAGACAGGCCTGTCTGCAGAAAGGCAAACACCAAGGCACCCGGCAGCGCACCTAGACCCAGGCCTGCGAATTGGGATGTGGCGCTGGGAACACCGCGCAGTACTCGAAAAATCAGGATAGGTAGAGGCGCAGACAGCACCATTACCGCCACGGACCACCGCACGCAGTCCCTGACCTTGTCCCTCGGGACCCCCTTTAGGCCAAGCCATTGGAAAAAGCCTACCTTCTGCCTGTGAAAGATAAGCCACCAGGCCAAGGGAAGCAAGGCAAAGACGATAACCTGAACCCCAGCACTGGCCAGATTACTCACAAAAAGAGCCATGACGCCACCTTCCCCTTTCCATGCTAGGGGTCAATCCCAAGCAGTTCGCTGTAATCCATCTCCATCAGCTTCTCCGCCTCAGAGGGCTCCACCGGATGGGAGAAGAGATAACCTTGGAGGAAATCACAACCTACTTCAATTAAGAGGCGTGCCTCTTCCTCCGTCTCCACACCTTCACCCACAACGTCCATATCCAAGCCGTGGGCAATGGCGATCAAACCTTCCATAACCGCAATGTTTTCCCCCAGCTTCTGGGTCATATGCCGTTCTAGCTTGATGCGGTCAACGGGCATTCTGGTTATGTAGTTGATGGAAGAATAACCGGTGCCGAAGTCGTCCAGGGCGATTCTCACACCTAGGTTCCTGATGCGGTTGATTATCTCCAAAGCTTCCTCAGGATTGCCGATGAGCACCGTCTCAGTAATCTCCATTTCCAACAACGTGGGCTCCAGATCGTAGCGAGTCAACTGTCTCTCAAGGAAATCAACCAAACCGTCATCATAAAACTGTTTCGTTGAGAGGTTGATGGATACGGGTCTGACCGGCTTGCCTGCCCTGCGCCATTTTACAATCTGACTGATAGCTTCTTCGATCACCCAGCGCCCAATGGGCAGAATGAGATTGGATTCTTCTGCAATGGAGATAAAGACTTCAGGGGAGACCCCTTCATTACCCCGAATACGAATTAACGCCTCCAGGTAAGCGATTTCGCCCGTGGCAACACTGACAATGGGTTGATAGACCAGCTTGAAATTGCCCGCCTGCTGCGCCTCAACCAGCATCTGCTCTAGCTGCACGCGCTGACTGAAGGTGTCGGCCATATCCTCCTGGAAGAATAGGAAACGATTCTTACCTTTGTTTTTGGCGTTGTGCAGGGCTATATCTACTTTGATCAGGAGCTCATCAACGCTTTCCCCATCCTGGGGATAGAGAGCGACCCCTATACTGGCAGTTACATGGGTCCGCTTGCCATTAATCACCCTTATCCCATACATACTGGACCTAAGGGCGTGGATGGTGCGGATCACCTCTTCTTCTTCATTTACGCCGGCCAGGTGAACCAGGAACTTATCAGCACCGAAGTGGTAGGCCTTCACTTCCTGGCGAGGGTTGACCCTAAGCACGCCGGCCACAAACTGGAGCACTTGGTCACCGAAGACATGCCCCTGCGTATCGTTGATCACCTTGAAGTTGTCAATATCAAGGAGCAGGATTGCACCTGCACCGCCTGCATTCAGCGTCTTCTCCACGTCTTCCTCGAACTTCCTACGGTTGAGAAGTCCGGTCAAGGAATCGTGATCGGCTAAGTATTGGATATGGGCTTCATGCTGCTTGATCTCATCATACTGTTTCTGCAGCTGCCGTTCGTGGGCCACAAGCTGAGCATACGTCGCTTCCAGCTCTTCCTGCTGATGCATAACATTTTCAAACTGCTCCTGCGTTTTCGCCAGCGTCTGGTTAATGGTTGCCCGCAGCGCCGGAAAGGCATGATGGGACAGGATAGGCAGACGGTAGGCGAAATCGTCAACTGGTATGGACATAATATCCCTATCCAAATCGCGGATGGGCTGAACTATGTATCGCCTTTGGAAAACAAAAAGTAAGTAAAAGATGAATACCGAGGATAGGAAAACGGTGGCCACCATCTGTACATTCATGGCCTGCCGATTCATCACTTCTTCGTAAGGCACAAAAGCGCCAATCATTAGCTGTAGATTCTCGAGCGATTCCCAGCGCAGGTAACCTTCTTTACCCTGCCAAGCAATACTCCGCAGTCCCTGCGGCTCTAAGAAGAAGTCGCAGTCCGCAACTGTGCAGAGATTGTAAGGTTCACTACTCAACTCCTGGCCGGACTGGACTATAATCTCCCCTGATTGGGTGAAGAAGAACGAGGCACCGCTTTCCGAAACCTTCTCCCTATCTAAGAGGGAGACGATGGTCTCCAACGATGTGTCTAAGCCAATCACACCCAAGAGCTCACCGTTCTCGTAAATGGGCTGGGCCATGGTCATGACCAACCGGTCATCCACCAAATCTACGTAGGGAGCGGTAAAGATCACTCCGCCTTCAGCCACAGCGGCGTTGTACCAGGGCCGGGTACGCACATCCACCCCGGGCGGCGGCTGCTTCCCGTTTACATAAAGTGAAACGCCGTCGGGAGTACCCAAATAAAGGGCTATCAGGGTTTCGTTCTTAGCCACCAACTGCCTAAAAAAGGTTAAAATCTGGTCATGATCGTCCACATCTAAGCGGACAGCGATTTCACCAGCATCGAGCACCTTTTCCACATCTTGGAGTTCGGTGCGGATCTGGGTTACAATGTTGTCCAGCTTTAGCTCTATAGTGCGCTCCACTTCACGGATAAAGACATTTTCATGATGCCGATGGGTGATAAACGTGGTCAGCGCCATGATTAGGGCAAAAGTTATACCTAACCCGTAAATTCGATGGATAAACCTACTCATGGTACCACCCCGCCGTTCCCCAACCGAGCTGTGGATGCTTTTACTAATTTAGTGCGAATAACTATATCTCTTGTCGGCATTTATTCCTTCTTCTCCATCTGTATTTGGATTCTTGCTCTCTTACACCGTGTCCCTCTCCAGACGTTCAAGCCTTGTCACTATCCTCCGCACTTCCATCTGGAGCCGTTCCACATCGCGCAGGCTTCCCTTGATCTTGCTCTGTACAAACCAGTCAGAAATGATGTTATCGAATGCAATATCGATAAACGCTTCAAATTCTGAAACTCGCAGAGCGGGATCAAGTTCCACATTCACATCGCCCAACTTCTTCTGTAATTGATGTAGGTTATCCTGCACCGCTCGTAAGAGGGACTCTGCCTTGCTCACCTTGCTGTGCTTTATCAGACTGCTGAGCATCTTACCCCCCAACATATCGTAAATACCCCAGTTGCGCGCGCTTTTCAGCTCGCGTCCAGCCTGGTCCAACAGGTCCAACGTCCTTTGGGCGACCTTTTTCGCTTCCGTAATTTTCTGTCGGTTCACAAGCTTCCTCTCCTGCTAAAAAAGAACTAAGTCGTAGCCTTGGGCCGTGAACACCTCTAAATCGGAATGTCCGGACAAGGCTGCATCAATGGGCAGACCCTGTTTTTCCACTTCTTCCAACGTACCCATTTGAGCTGCACACGCCTTACAGACCGATTTAACCAGCCCAGCGGCCTTGATCTTCTCCCACAACTCGGCCTTGGGTGAGGCGCCAATATCGGCAAGCCTAGCCGTGGAAGCCCCCTCCACAATTAAAGCCGTTTCATAGCCCCGCTCATGGTAATTCCACACATTGAGCAGAGCGTGGACAAAACAGGGCATTTCACCTTTAAAGCTCACAATCGCGATCTTTTTCATTCTACTGCCCCCTGTCTTATGTGTTACTTAATTCTATTCTTTACCAGTGGGATCTTTCCTGCCGCTCAAGTGCACCCCTTTCGCCTAATCTGCCATTCTTTTGCACCCATTGAGGGGGTATTGGGAAAAGATTACAGAAATAAATGGGCAAAAGCATAAACTTTTCCCGATCCCGAAGGATATATAAAGTGAAAGGGCATAAGGGAGGGGATGGAAATGGACCTGACAGAACAACAGTTAATTCAATTGGCCAAGCAGGGAGCCCAAGATGCTATGGAAGCAATCTTCCGTCGACATGTGGAAAGCGCTGTGCGGCTAGCCTATCTCATCACCCGCGACTGGGCTACTGCGGAAGATGCGGTGCAGGAAGCTTTCCTCAGGGCTTTCGGCGCACTCCATACCTTTCAAGACGACAGGCCCTTTCAGCCCTGGTTTACCCGGATTGTGGTGAATCAGGCCAAACGAACCAAAAGCCGGTTTCAGACAGGTGATGTACCCTATGAGGTGGAGGTGGAAAATCCCCACCGCCTGTTCGCCCCAGAGGAACATCTGGCGGAAAAGGAGAAACTCAACGCACTCTTTGCGGCCATTAATGAACTGGACGACAATCACCGCCTCCCCCTCCTGCTGAAGTACGTTAGTGGGCTGAGCGAGGCGGAAACGGCGGAAGTACTAGGTGTACCCGTCACAACTGTAAAATCCCGGCTTTACACGGCCAGGCAGCGGCTGAAGAAACATATGGCCCAATTGGAAGGGAGGGACTGACATGGCCTTAGACAGGGAAATCAAACAGGCTTTAGAGGAAAACAGCCAATGGACCGGCTCAGCCGATCAGATGTGGGATAACATTGCAGCCAAATTGAAGCGGCCGCCCAAACCCTGGTGGCAGCGGACTCCCCTCTGGCTCGGAACAGCTGCAGCGGCGGCAGTAATCGCCGTAGTGCTGCGCACCAGCCTGCCTCCGCCTGAACAACCCCAGCCCATGCTGGAATCGGCGCCCCGCCTACAGACTTTCTCCGCAATCATGCTGGATGAAGAAGTCAGGCTCAAAGCCGGAGGGCAGCTGGAGATACCTCTTGACATCTACCTGCACGCCGATCAGTCCAAAATGGTGCGGCAGCCGCGCCTAACAATTTGGGAGCTGAACGATGGGCAGGAAGAACTGGTGGAAGAGCGGTTGCTGGCAGAAGAAGATCTGTTCCCAACGAGAGTACTGTTTGTAAGTGCCCCTAACCGAGCCGGTACCTACCGCCTCACGGTTGAAGGGCAGATTACGAGGGATGGTCAGATTTACGCCCTATACGGCAGCAGTGAAGTAACGATAGAAGAATAGGAAAGGAAGATTATCATGCTAAAAAAACTCAGGAACATGGTTTTCCCGATTGTCTTAATTCTAACTCTAGCACTTGGAGGAACGGGTGCCCTTGCCGCCCAAATTCCCGAAAACGTGGGCAAACTGACCGTTTCCGGTAATGCGGTCATCAGCGCTGATCCGGATACGGCCCACATCACCCTCGGAGTAGAGACCTCCAGCACTTCTGCAGACGTTGCAGCTGCCGAAAACGCCCAGCGTATGGCAGCAGTGATGGAAGCGTTACGGGCCTTGGGGCTGACCGAAAAAGAGATCAGCACTAGCGGCTACAACATCTACAGCTACAGCCAAGTGGTCAACAGAAACACCCCGTCGGAAGAGACGATCACTACCTATCAGGTGCAGAATCGGATCAACATTACAACCAAAAACCTAGACCAAGTGGGTAGAATCATCGATGCGGCAGTGAAAGCCGGAGCCAACCAAGTACAAGGCATCCGCTTTGATCTAGCCGACAAACAAGAACTTCAGCTGCAGGCCCTGCAGAGCGCCATCAAACAGGCGAAAATGAAGGCGGAGGCAATGGCCGCCAGCGCAGGTGTCGAACTCCAGGGCATTGTCTCCATCAACGAAGACTACGGCACCTATGTCCCGCTGCAAGATGCTATGGTAATGCGAGCCGCATCCTATGCTAACCAAGCCGAGACCAGCATCACTCCAGGCGAGATTGAAGTGACTGCTAGAGTAACAATGGTATTCTGGTTCTAAACAGCTAAACAAAGACCCAACACAAAAACCGGGGAAAATTCCCCGGTTTTCCTTATTTCAAGTATTCTAATGCCAGCTCCAAACCGTAGCTATCCAGTTCTTCTACCCTACCCTCGTCCACATACTTGGCGATGTTGGGCTCTATTGGCAGCTTGGCTAAAACAGGCAGGCCGTGTTCCAAAGCGATTTGGTCGATATGGCTCTCCCCGAAGATGCGATGGGTGCCTCCGCAGTCCGGGCAGATGAAGTAAGACATATTCTCCACCAGACCGAGCAGGGGGATTTTCATCATCTCTGCCATCTTTACAGCTTTGGCCACAATCATGGACACCAATTCCTGGGGTGAAGTTACAACCACGATGCCGTCCACCGGAATGGATTGGAAGACGGTTAAGGGTACATCGCCCGTCCCCGGCGGCATATCAATGAACATGTAATCAATGTCTTCCCAAATCACGTCTGTCCAGAACTGTTTCACCGCCCCACCGATTAGTGGCCCCCGCCACACCACCGGATCGGTCGTGTCCTCCAGCAGCAGATTGATGGACATGATGGAGATTCCACTCTTGCTCAAAGCCGGGTAGACTCCTTCGGCCTGAGCCTGCGCCATGCCGGTAATACCAAAGCTTTTTGGAATGGATGGGCCGGTAATATCCCCGTCTAGAACCCCCACCTTGTAACCCTGCCGATTGGCGGCGACGGCCAAGAGGGAAGTGACAAGGGATTTACCTACACCTCCCTTGCCGCTGATAACTCCAATCACTCTTTTGACCCTACTCAGTTCGTGCAGTTCCGCCCGGAACTCCTGCTTCATGTATACCTCGCCTCTTTCAACTATACTAAGTCTTAAACTAAGTATTTCTCTCCAAACACAAAAGCTCCTTCAGAGCTGGATCAAAAAACCCCTACCCGCTCCAGCGGACAGGGGTCAGACAAGACTAATTGGCTTGCTGGGCTAAGGCCAGCCTGACCAGTGCCCCGTCAGGTTCTGGGACATCACTGCGCTCAAGCTGGTTCAGATAGAGAAAATGCTCGATGAAGTCCTCCATCAGCTGTTTTTCTTCTTGATCTGCCTTAAGAGCTGCAATGTCCATCAAAATCTGGGCCATCCAGATGTTGTCGAAGTAGCGGTGTCTACCGCTGTTCCAGGTGATGTTAGTCGGATAGCGCTTGTTCTGATAGTATTTCCAGAAGCGGAGCTTTTCCGATTCTTCCGGGCTTAACCTCAACCTGAACCTAGAATGGGCGGGGATGAATCCATCTTCACACAGTTTACCGATGAAGTTTTCCTCCACCATAAACACTCCCACGATCCTTCTTTCTTCCTCAGGTTGATCAGGTTCCCGGGCAGTCAAGAGTACCCCACTGTTTTGGTGTAGGCGCACCAGACGGTTCGGCCTACCCTCATCTTCGCCACTCTGACGCAGGCTGGTAAAGATCCGCCATTCGTCAAAGACCTTTTCTGCTTCTTCATCGTCGATCCAGAACACAACCTGGGAAGTGGGAGTAAGCCTGTGGTGCTTCATTAAGCGCTCGCGCTCCAAGAGGCGCTGCTGCTTTTCAAACTCCTCGACCCTCTGGCGCTCCAGTTCCTCTTCTTCTTTGTGGCGCTCTTTCATAATCTTTTTCTTTAGCGTTTCCATCTCAGCAGCGACCTTCTCATCCTGAAGAAACAGATGCTCTCCGAGGGCATCGGGAAAGACGAACTTCTTCTTCCCATCGGGGAAATCCACTTCTATATATGAATCGGTAAGCTCAACGACGCTGCCCTCACCAAACACCTCGTGTTTGACCGGCTGATTAAGTAATTCCACTGCAAGCTCCTCCGTTTTCACTAGTCTCTCAAATAAAAAGCCACATCAGCGTCCCTCGCAGGATGCGGCTGAATTTAATTATAACACAATCGGAGGAAGAACGCAAATAAAGTATTGACAACACTATGGGTTCGGGTTAGAATATATGTTTTATACACAACTCCATTACCCCGAATGAGCACCTGTTTTCCCCTACACCACCAACAAAATCCCAGCCCAGAGACAAGAAAAACCCCACACCATGAGTGTGGGGCAAATTGATACGGCCATGTTACGTCTTATTCGCCAGTGGGCTCCTCGATCTTCTTGACGACTTCAATTTCTACGCTGGAGAACCATGTCCTAAACGAAAGCGTATAATAATCGTCGCCATCCGTCACCTTAGAAACATCGAGAACTTTCTTTCCTCTCTTCCACTCAACGTCGTCAGGGTCGATGTCTTCCTCATAGGTGAACTCTAATACAACTTCGGAAAGCCTGTATGCCTTGAATTCAAGTTTCTCCAAGGGTTCGTCGGCTGTGCCAAGTTTAACCTGGTCTAAGACACCATCGTCATCCTTGATCGTTACATCAACTTCGCCCAACAGCTTACAACCCGACAGCATTACAGCCATCAATACTACAGCGGTAAGTAATAGTAGTTTTCTGTTCATTCAGAATTGCACCTCCGGTGATTTTGTTTTCCACCCCGTACACTTAAGACGGGGTAACCAGCGAATCCTAGGTAGACCTCTCTCTCCTAGACCCCTGGTACGCACCCCCTCCGCCATAACATGTTTCCCAAGTATTCGTTGCCTCCAGCCATTTCTCCTGCTACACAAACCCTGATTTTGGAATGAAAACCCACCGTGGTGAACGGTGGGTTCGTTTTGTTTAACCGGCTGTACCAAGCTGCCCCCAGTGCAGATCGGCGTAAATCCCGCCTTGGGCCAGCAGTTCTTCGTGTGTTCCCTGTTCCCTGATCTCACCTTCCGTGAGGACCAGGATCTGATCCGCGTGGCGGATGGTAGAAAGTCTGTGGGCAATGATCAAGGTGGTGCGGTCTTTGGACAGTTCCATTAAAGCTTCCTGAATCTCCTGCTCTGTTGCTGTATCCAGCGCCGAAGTGGCCTCATCCAAAATCAGGATGGGCGGGTTTTTTAGAAAGACCCGGGCAATTGAGATGCGCTGCTTCTGCCCACCGGACAGCTTCACACCTCGCTCGCCCACGTAGGTATCATAGCCATCGGGGAGTGAAAGGACGAATTCGTGGATCTGGGCCTTTTTAGCTGCCTCCACCATTTCTTCTTCGGTAGCATCGGGCTTACCGTAGAGGATGTTCTCCCGGATCGTCCCGGCAAAGAGGAACACATCCTGCTGCACCAGCCCAACATTTCTGCGCAGGGAGCTCAAGGTGACGTCACGGATATCATGGCCGTCCACGCGGATGCTGCCCTCTGTTACATCGTAAAAACGGGGAATCAGGTGACAGAGGGTGGTCTTACCTCCACCTGAAGGCCCAACAAAGGCTGTTGTGCTGCCTGCGGGGATATGGAGGGAAACATTTTGGATAACCTCTGCTTGTTCGTTGTATTGGAAAGACACGTTCTCAAGCTCGATTTCACCCTTCACCGACTGAAGTTCGATGGCGTCGGGTCTGTCCGTAACAGATGGCTCTACCTCCATCAGCTCCACAAACCGGTTAAACCCAGTCATGCCCTGCTGGAACTGCTGGGTAAAGGAAATAAGGCGGCGGATGGGCTGCAGGAAGAAGCCAATAAACATGAGATAGGCGGTTAAGTCCGCTAGGTCAATATGCCCCCGGTACATAAACCAAGAGCCGGTCACCAATACAGCCACGTTGAGGAGGTTCGTTAAGAAATCTAGGCCGCTGGAATAGGTAGCCATAGCCTTAAAGGCCTGGTAACGGGACCTTTTAAAAGCGGTATTGGCTCGATCAAAACGCTCTTCTTCGTAGTCTTCGTTCACAAAACTCTTGGCAACCCTAATACCTGAGAGACTGTTTTCCAAATCGGCGTTCACATCTGCGATGCGTCTCCGCTCTAAAGCAAACGCTTCCTCCATGGCAGTTCGCCGCGTGTAAGCATACCAACCGATAATGGGTATAAACACAAAGGTGATCAAAGTCAGCTGTACGTTGATCGTCAGCAGGTACACAAACGAACCGACCAGCATTAAGCTGGCAATAAAGATGTCTTCCGGCCCGTGGTGGGCCAGCTCAGAAATATCACGCAGGTCATTGACAATCCTGCTCATGAGATGCCCAACTTTAGTGTTATCAAAAAAACGGAAATCCAGAGTCTGCAGGTGTGTGAACAGGTCCTTACGCATTTGACTCTCCATGTTCACGCCGACCACATGGCCGTAGTATTGGACAAAATACTGGCACATGAGGCGGATCAGGTAAAGGACCACCAAAACCCCACCCCAGATAAAAACCGCCTGCATGTTGCGGTTGGGGATAAAGTCCTTCATAAACAGCCTAGTTGTGATGGGAAACACCAAATCCAAAAGGGCAATAACACTGGCGGCCAACATATCCATGAAGAAGAGCCGCCGTTCAGGTTTGTAGTACGAAATAAAAATCTTAATGTTCTTCATTCTTCTCTCCACTACCTCACAATCTGCCTTTATCCCTTAACAACAGCCACCGTCTTCAGCTTCAACACCGGTTTCACCAGGTCTTTCTGGTTTTCCATTACTTCATCAATGTCTTTGTATGCCTTGTAATATTCCTCTGCCGTATCCCGCCGCTGCCTCTTGCCCAAGACAATGTCTTTAGTCTTAAAGTCCCGTAGCACCTCATCCACAGAAAACTCCCGCACTGCCTGTTTGCGGCCCATCACCCTACCTGCCCCGTGGCTGGCGGTACAGAAGGACTCGGGATTGCCTAAGCCCTCTACAATATAAGAGTAATGACCCATGGCACCGGGAATAATGGCCAGTTCGCCCCTGTTGGCCCGGATGGCACCCTTACGGTGTACCCATACCTTCCGGCCAAAGTGGGTCTCCTCCACTGCGTAGTTGTGATGGGCGTTAGCTTCCAGAAGGACCTCAATCTCCTTAACGCCCCCGTATTCCTTAAGGCCAGTATAGACAATATTCAATACCCTCTCCATAATCAGCAGCCGGTTGTGGCGGGCGAACTCCAACGCGAAGTTCATCCAACCGATGTAACCCTTGGCTTCCTTAGTATCCAAGGGCAGGTAAGCCAGCTGATGCTGGGGAGGTACTGGCGATTTCATTTCTTTGTTTAGGTCTTGGGCTATCGCATTGAAAAAGTTGGCCACTTTGTAGCCAAAGTTGCGGGAACCGGTATGAACCATAACGCCCAAGAGACCTTCCTCATCTTCCTGCAGCTCAATGAAGTGGTTTCCTCCGCCTAAGGTACCGAGCTGGTAGTAGGCTTCATCAAGTTCGGGCAGTTTAGAAGCGCCGTAGCGGTAAAGCTTCTTTATGGGGAAGTTGTCTAAGAACTCCGATTTTTGCTTCTGGCGGTGATGCTCGAACCCCTGGGGAACGGCCCGCATTATCTGGCCCACCATATGCTGGGCCAAGGTGCCGTTGGGGGTTTTCACGTCCCGCAACAGCCTGGCAGGGACGTTGAGGTGGACAAAGCCCATCCCGCAGCCGATGTCAACGCCAACGGCGTTGGGTACAATCGCCTCCGCACTGGCCATTACCCCTCCAATGGGCATCCCGTAGCCAGTGTGGGTATCGGGCATTAAGGCAATGTGCTTAAAGGCAAAGGGCAGATTGGACAGATTCAGCGCCTGCTGCAGGCATTCCCCATCCAAGTCTTGTTTGCTTTTCAGCCACACCTTAATGGGAAGCCTCTGCTCCCCTTTGTTGTAAATAACAAACATCTTTACCTCCTGTTAAGATGATCTAAATCGGCAAGCTTGAGCCCAAGCTCCTTCACCTTCTCCATCCCTTCAGCAACGCCAAAAGCAACACCTTCCGGACTATGGGAGTCCGAGTTGACCACCACGGAAATGTCATAGTCGACGGCCATTTCCCAAAACGGCTGCCAAGGATAGGCAACCCGTACACCCTGGGGAGTATCAATGATGCGTTTGCTGAGTCCGTAGCCGTTAAACTCTAGGATCATGCCCAGCTCTTCCGCAGCACTGAGAATATCCCGGGATGCGGCAACTGTGTTTTCATCCCAGCATAAATAGGATAGGCCGAACAGATCGGGATGGGCCGTAAAGGCAAACAACCCCGATTCCATGGACGTAATCAAGAAATCCGTGTAAGACCGAAGTCTGTCCGCGTCCGTCAGTTGGTAATGGCTGCTCAACCATTCCCCTTTATAGGGAAAGAAGTGGCAGCCTAGGATTAGATAATCAAATTCGTGTTCACCCAACAGCTCATCGCGGAAATAGGCGTGGTACTCGGGCATCCATTCGCATTCCATACCCTTGAGAATCTCCAGATCGGGAAACTCTGCCTGTGCCTGTTCAATCGCCTCGATATAATCCACTAGCTCTGAATAGGCCATCCGCATGCCCAGCCATTTATCATCGGGGAGAGCAGTGTGATCGGTCATACCCAATACACTCAACCCCCGTTTCTGAGCCTCGCGGGCGTAATCTATTACATCACCATCTGCATGTTTACAACGAAAAGTATGGGTGTGATAATTTCTCAATGTTCCACCTCCGGAGAACCCTCTGCCTCTTACTCTACTATTATATCAATAGATCTGCAACTTTTGGGCTTGATTAAAGGTTAGACAAATCGGCAAGTCCTTCAGCATATTTTTAAGCAAACCTGGAAGGGGGCGAAGGAGTGTTCAATCCAGAGGCTACAGTACGCCTTGGCATCATTTTGGCCTTTCCCATTCTAACTTCATCGCTGTACTGGCGGACGGGGGTCAGACTCGGTCGGCTGCACCGTAGACTTTACAAAACTCTCTGGGCAGTTGTGTCAATGGTGCTTGGCATCACTACCCTTTTCTGCCTACTCTTTATGTACGTCTACTACGGTTTTGGCTATCAACCGGACATCTACCGCCACGGCAACCGCCAGAGTAACAAAGTAGCCATCACCTTTGATGATGGCCCTAGCGATGAATTCACCTTACCAATCCTAGCAATACTCCAGGAATACAATGTACCTGCCACCTTTTTCATGGTGGGTAAGCATGTGGAGAAATACCCGGAAGTGGCTCAGCGGGTGGCAGCAGAGGGCCACACCATCGGCAGTCACACCCAAAGCCACAGACGCCTTCCAGCCCTTTCAACCCTAGATCTCCACCAGGAAATGATGGAAGCCACAGCGGTGATTACAGAAATCACCGGTGTCTATCCCACCTTCTTCCGTCCACCCCAAGGGATGTACGATGGAAGGTCACGGCGCCTCTCCCAGCTTTTGGGCCAAACGGTCGTCCTCTGGTCCATCTCCACCCATGACTGGCGCTATGGGGTGAGCGCCAAACACATCGTGGATCAGATCAGCTCCAAGGTCAAGGGCGGAGATATCATCCTCTTTCACGACAGCGGCGCCCTGATCAAGAGCGAAGGCGGCAACCGTTGGGCCACTGTAGAGGCCCTGCCAGCCGCGATAGAAGCCATTAGGGCCAAGGGATTGGAAATAGTCCCCCTGGCCGAGCTCCTGGAGGAATCGCTGTAAAGGCTCAGCGCTGCACCATGCGCCTGCGCAGCAGAGACAGCTTAGTCCTGATTCTCCCCTGCACTGTGCGGTTTTTCTCCTCGTCCAGTTCGGCATGGACGAGCTTACCCTTTTCAATTACCACCAGCAGCCAGGAGCCTTCCCCACTTCCCTCGGGCAGCTGGTCAACGGGGCAGAGAAACTGAGCCTGCCCCTCCTCAAACAGCAAAACAGCGGTCTTCCCGTCCACAATGCGGTCGATGACAGCAGACTTTTTCTTAATAGTCACTCACTCCTTCACGCAGGCAATGCCCTGGTCTTTTATATCCTCTATCCTTTTCTCTCCCAAACCCGTGACCCTACTGAGATCATCCAGACTGGTAAACAGCCTGATTTTCCGCAGTCTGATTATCTCATCCGCTCGGGCAGGCCCAATGTGGATGATCCGCTGCAGCTCTTTCCTGCTGGCTGTGTTGATATCAATGCAATTTACGGTCCGCTCCTTTATGACAGGTGCTTCCCTGCGGGACGGTACAACCTCATAACCAACTCCGTCGGAAGTGACCACAATTGTACCATGCCGATCAGTACCGTAGACGTTTACGCCGAGAATCCTGAGTCGGTCAATAATCTCCTGGTGAGGATGGCCATAGGGATTGCTGCGGCCCGCTGAGTAGATGGCCACTGCGGGCGCAACAGCCTCTAGGAATTGCAAGGACGATGAAGTACGGGAACCGTGGTGGCCTAGGTTCAATATTTGGGCCCTAACCGGTACGCCAGCTGCGAGCAGTTTGTTTTCCGTTTTCCTTTCCATATCACCGGTAAAGAGGAACGAGACCTCGCCGTATAACGCCCGAATTACCAAACCCTCATCGTGTAAATCCACCTTCCCCGTCCCCACTTCCACTGGATTGAGGATTTCCACTATCAGCTTACCGTACTGGACACGATCACCCCGGCGCGGTTCCCAGTACTGGGCGTCGGAGCGGAGAATGGCGTCGACCAGTTCTTCATAAAGGTTGGTGTTATGCTCCGAACCGGACATCCATACCTCCGCAACTGGAAAAGTCTCCAGCACCTGGACCGCCTGGCCGATGTGGTCGGCGTGGGGGTGGGTAACGATAAAGACATCGATCCTTGGCACACCCAGCTCTTTCAGCAGAGGGACCACATCATCCCGGCCCATATCCCCCGCATCAATTAACAGGATCACGTCCTCCGTGTGGAGAAGAATAGACTCAGCTTGGTCCACATCAAGGAAATACACTTCCAGTTCGGCAGAGACGCCGAAACTTAAGGTCAAGACCAGGAACAAGACCAGCAGCAAGCCTGCGCAGCGTTTTTTATTCACTTTTAAACCACCTTTCCCTGGGCACTCACAGTTTCGTCAGCTCGCCCTCCTTCCCCTGCCGGATAGTAGGGAAGAAGAGGGGACTTCCAGACCTTTGAGGTGATCTTAGTGCTGAAAAGGGCAGCCATTGTACTTACCCTGTTTCTGGCCTTCTTTAGTCTGCTTTTGGCTAACACCAGCCGCCATCTCAGCGCCCTCTCCCGGAGCCTCAGCGGATTATATGTACGTTTCCTGGCGATAGGGGCGGTGCTGCTGCTCTGCGGTTTTTTCTTCCTGTGGAGAGAAAACAGCAGAAAGGGACGCCTAGGTCTAGTGGGGTTAGCGCTAGTCGCGGCCTGGCTCGGTTTAAATGTGTTGGTTTTCGTCTACCAAGATCAGCTGCTTTTCAGCCCCCGCAGCCTGAGTGAAGCACGGCGTGCCCGGGTTGCGGTGGAATACCCCTTGGCAGAGGAACTTTATGTACCGGGAGCAGACGGGAATGTGCTCCACGGCTGGGTTATCCCGGGCGAAGTAGAAAAGGCACCGCTCATTCTTGTTTTCCCAGGTCAAGGCAGTGAAGTATCCCGTTACCTTGACCTAAGCAGACAGGTGCCCGAGTTCAGCTGGGCCTTTTTCAACTACCGCGGTTACGGTCTAAGCGAAGGCATACCCAGCGAAAGGGGACTCTTTACCGATGCGGTTGCCCTCTACGACTGGCTCGTGGCAGAGGGTTATGCCGATCCGGGTAAAGTGTTTGCCTTGGGAGGGAGCCTGGGCACAGGCGTTGCCTCTTACTTGGCATCCCAGCGGCCCCTGCGTGGTGTAGTGCTCTTTTCGCCCTATGATAAAATTGGGGGCGGTGTGGCCCAGGACTTGATTCCCCTGGCCGCCACCGGCCCCCTCTTGCGCAATAAATTCCATGTTTCGCAATTTGCTCCCCAGATCCAAGCGCCTGTCTTGGCCCTGGTGGGTAATTCTGATTTGGTGATTGGCCCGGTCCGCTC
>LSQX01159060.1_pt3 | contig 16095 bp, 13 predicted proteins | sample 654561 | NCBI WGS metagenome assembly LSQX01 (sample SAMN04489861, study PRJNA283612) | anaerobic digester metagenome | isolation source: 4 biogas reactors fed with cattle manure at either 37C or 55C with and... | place: Denmark: Kongens Lyngby | collected 2014 | reverse complement strand
CTCAATAGACATTATATCATACCAGCCGTGCGAATTGTGTAAGGAAGGAGACTTCTCATGAATGTCAACAGCAAAGCGCAGGTTATAGCCGCAGTTGAAAAGCACGCACCCCAGATTATGGAACTGGCCAAGCAAATTGGAGAACATCCCGAGTTGGGCTTTAAGGAATATCAGGCCGCGGAGTGGCTGTGCGGAGCACTCACCGCAGCAGGTTTTGAGGTGCACCGTGGAGTAGCGGGGATGGATACCGCTTTCCGAGCTGAGCTTGGGGAAGGTGAGCCGCAGATCGCCCTACTGTGCGAATACGATGCCCTGCCGGAGATCGGCCACGCTTGCGGCCACAACCTAATCGGGACGGCTAGTGTTGGTGCCGCCGTGGCTTTGGCGGAGTTTATGGGGCAGCTGCAGGGCAAGCTGGTGGTCTTGGGCGCTCCCGCGGAAGAGACGGGCGGCGGCAAGGTGAAGCTGGTGGAGGCGGGGCTGTTTCAGTCCATCGATGCCGCGATGATGTTTCATCCCTCGTCGAAGAATTTGCTCATGAGTACAAGCAACGCGCTGGATGCTTACGAGTTTGTGTTTCACGGCAAGGCAGCTCACGCCGCCGCCTCACCAGAGGAAGGGATCAACGCGCTGGACGGAGTCATTCAGCTGTTTAACGGGATCAACGCCCTCAGAGAGCACCTCAAGGACGACGTTCGGATCCACGGTATCATTTCAGAGGGCGGCACCGCAGCCAACATTGTGCCGGAACGGGCCGCAGCGCGGTTTTACTTCCGTGCCTCCACCAGGGCATACCTAGATGAGGTGGCAGCGAAGATCTTCAAGATTGCCGAAGGGGCTGCCCTGATGACGGGCACCACGGTGCAGTGGGACAAATGCGAGCTGTCAAACGATAACTTCGTTCCCAACCGCGCGCTGGCTCAGGCTTTTGGAGCGAACTTGGAGCTGTTAGGAGTAACTGATGTCCACGAATACAAGGACGGTAGGGGTTCGTCCGATATGGGCAATGTTTCCCATGTAGTACCGGCCATTCACCCCTATCTATCTGTGGGGGAGAAGCTGGNNTACGGCGGTGCTGGCCGCCAAAGCGCTGGCCTTAACGGCTTACGATCTGCTGACCGATGGAGAACTTCTCAGCAAAGTAAAGGCTGAGCACGGCCAGGCGTCAGCATAGGGTGGGTTTCCATGGCAAGATGGCTGTTCATCGCTGTAGTTTTTGCCTTACTCTTTCCCTGCCTCAGCGAGGCAGAGGAGGGAGTGACAGCGCGTTTGCGCGTCCTTGACCAGGACCGGGCTCCCCAGGGGTATCTGAGGCCCAGGCAGCCATTTTTCCTCGAGGCTGTGCTGGACTTCGCGCCTGATTGGCTGGACGATACCGTGATGGTAGGTTTGGAGATCTTTGATCAGGGTGTCCTTGTTGCAGCGTCTGAAGGACTGACAGAGGTAGCTGACTGGCGCGCTTATTTCGGGTCCCCGATGCACCTTTTTGACCGGCTCTCTGCCCATATCGAAGTGGTGATCTATATTAAAGCGGCAGATGGCAGCCGTCAGGATCTGGAGCGGGTGCAGGTGTACATCATCGACCAGCCTTTGACGCTGCCCCCTGACAGGGTGATTATGGTGAACTCAGACCGTTTGGAGTTTGAGTTTCACGGGGAATATCCCATTTCCCGCACGGCGCCGGTGTATGAACACTTCCCGGATGGCGCAAGACCGATCGAATTCTCTCAGTTTGTGGTGGGAGCCCGGGATGTGCAGGCCACTGTGTTTCAGGGAGAGATCATGCGGATCGACATCCTTACTCCCCAGGTGATTGACAAGATGCGGGTTCTGCTCACCACAGAAGGGTTTTCCCGCACTGAACACGCGGTGCTGGAGCTCAGTCCGGTAAACGCCGGGTTTGTAGTGGAGGAGCGCCGCTCCGGCCGGGGTTTTATCGTTTCGCCTGGCGAGCAGATTCGGATCAGGGCAGAAGGCGATACTCTACTCATCACCGACCCCAGCGGCAGTGCGTGGGAGTTTACCAGCCGTGTGTATGTTACGCCGTTAGGCGATGGACGAATCCAGATTGACAGCTTTCAGCGGGGCACTTCGCCCAGGTTTTTTCCACAGTACCGGGGAGTGTTTGAGCTCACGGTGCGGCCGGGGAATACGTTCCAAGTGATCAATGAAGTGGGTTTGGAGGAATACCTCTACCTAGTTGTGCCCAGCGAAATGCCCCTGTCATGGCCGTTTGAGGCCCTCAAGGCCCAGGCAGTGGCGGCCCGGACCTTTGCCGTTGCCCAGGCCTTAACCTCTCGCAACGGGGCGCGGGGTTATCACGTGGATGACAGTACCAGCTCCCAGGTGTATAATAATCACCGGGAAGCAGAGGTGGCCTGCCGGGCAATTGATGCTACTGCTGGGCAGATCCTGCAGAGGGAAGATGGCACCATTAGCTCCACCTATTTCTATGCCAGTTCCCCTAAGGACGCCACTTCTCCGTGGTACAAGTGGAGCTTTACCCTCTCAGAAACCGAACTCACTAACCTCATGCACCGCACTCTCCCTAAGAAGGTGGGCACCGTAAGTGACTTGCAGATTGCGGCCAGGGACAGCTCTGGCAGGGTAACGTGCTTGATTGTAAAGGGCAGCGGTGGGGAGGCTGAGGTTAGGGGCGAGCTGAATGTGCGTTCTGTACTGCGCCCGGCCAAGCAGTACACAGGGGGCGGAGATGTAGTGATGCAGCGCAGCGGCGGACGCGTGGTGAATCAGACGCTCCTACCCAGTGCCTACTTCAATCTGGATATCACCCGTGATGGGGCGGGCAGAATAAGTTCAGTCACGGTCTCCGGCGGGGGTTACGGCCACGGCCAGGGCATGAGCCAATGGGGTGCTAAGGAAATGGCTGAGAAAGGCTCATCCTATGTAGAGATCTTGCAGCAATACTATCCAGAACGGCACTTGGTATTATACGCAGCAGAACAGAAAACGAGGTAGGCACTGATGAACCGTAGTGAGTCGACAGAGTGGAAAGTACCCTGGAAAGGCATGATTTTTGGCATTGCTGCGGGTACGCTTGCCCTTATCCTGGTCTTTACTCAGGTGGCCAATCCTAAGGACATTTTGGACGAGCTGCAGGACTACCCCATCGGCTACTTCTTTGCCGCGCTGGCCTGCCTCATGGGTGCTTGGGCCTGTGATGGAGTGCGCATGCGCAGCCTCACCACGGGGGCGGGAAAACCGGCTCCTTGGTGGGAACTGGTCCTGATTCTAATCGCTTCCAATTTCATTACTCTCATCACACCCTTTGCCGCGGGCGGTGGACCCTATGTGGTTTATGTCCTTTACCGTCGGGGGCGCAGCCTGCCCCATGCTACCGCTGTGGTGGCTGCGGGTGGGTTTGCCGCGCATACTGGCTTGGCTCTCCTCGCATCAATTGTGATGGCTGCCATGGGCAAGGTATCCCCAGAATTGGCTGGATCTGTCCGCTACGTGCGTTTGGGGTTTGTTGTGTACCTCCTGATCGTCCTGGTGGTGATTATCTTGGCTTACCAAGGTCAGCGGGTACAGCGACTGATCATCCGCCGGCAAGTTGCGGAGGAGTGGATGGGTGAATTTCAAGCAGTGTACCGCAGGATATTTAGGGACCGGGGGAAGTATTTCCTACGTGCTGTCTTAGCTGGTATGGGCTTTTTTGGTCTGAACTATGGCGCGGGATACATGATTTTGAGCGGGTTTGGTGTCTCGCGGGGACTGATGCGCTACGGCTTGACCGTGCTGTTGGGCGTAGCACCCCTGATATCTCCGATTCCCGGCGGTGCGGGGGCGGCGGAATTGGTGGCATACCACATGCTCGAAGAGAGCCTGCCCATAGACGCCTTGGGCACATTTATTGTACTGTGGCGGACCATGACTTTCTATGTTCCGGTTGTAGTGGGCGGCACCCTGCTGGCGTATCAACTGATGCGCTATCCCCGGCTTCCTCGGGAGCAATCTGCTGGAGCTGTAATATTGCCTGAGGAAAATGATCATACTAGGTGATATATAAGGCTCAACAGAGGAGGAATCTGCATGGGTTATCAGCAGATCTTGCTCCAGGCTCGNNGAAGCCAGCCTAAAGAGGCTCCAGACCTTCTTTCGGGAGCCCCACCTGGCCGGCGAACGCACATCCCTGACGCAAGAGATCGTCACTGTTCTTTACACCCTGGTACAGGACAGAGCTGGGGGCGTACCCGCCCGGGAGGTGGTGGAAGCTTTTCTGCAGCGCCGCCGCGATGTGAATGAGTCTACGATCCGCTCGACGCTCTATCAAGTTACCCGCAAGCTCAGTCCCACGCAAGTCAAAGTGGGGGATACCATCAAACATGTGAAGGTGCGCAAACAGGGGCCGCTGTACGACGTGGAAGAGATCTCTCCCGAGAAGCTTACCGTGCACCGCTGATGGACAAAGGATTCTTGCAGAACATGGCGAATTATATCTCCATTTCCAATTGTGGGGGATGGGGTTAGAATGCCATATTATGTCTTCAGAGAAGTTTGGACGCCCCTTAAGTGGTGTGGCCTGCGTTTCTTTCTTGACGAAAGAGGCTGTCTGTTTGTGAAAGTGGGATCCAAGCCGCGGCGCAAACTTAAGTTTTGGCCCTGTCGCTGAACAAAGCTCGCAGCGCCCCAATGTCGCGGGTAAAATGAGCCGGAGGCAGTGAGTTGAGGAACTGGCTTCCGTAACCAGCACTGATAACCCGCTCGTCCAGGATCACGACGGCACCGCGATCTTGATGGGTGCGAATTAACCTTCCAAAACCTTGCTTAAGCCGGAGGATCGCCTGAGGAACACTGTACTGGAGAAAGGCGTTACCTCCGGCTTGTTCAATTGCCCGAAGGCGCGCTGCAGTCACAGGGCGGTCCGGTACGGCAAAGGGAAGCCGGGTAATGACTACTGCCCGCAGGGCGTCACCGGGAATATCGATCCCTTCCCAAAAGCTGTTGGTGCCAAACAGCACGGCTCGGGGAGTGGTGCGGAACTCATCTAAGAGCTGCCCTCGGGGTCCATCGCCCTGCACAAGGAGAGTGTATCCTTCTTGGGCAAGCTTTTCTGCGACCAGATCTGCCACTTCATCCATCAGCCTGTAGCTTGTGAACAACGCCAGTGTGCCACCTTGGGCTGCGGCTGCCGTGTGAAGAATCAGGTAGGCTGTATATTTCGCATATAACGGATGCCGGGGTGGCTTGGCTTCGTGGGGCACGCACAGCACCGCTTGGCGCTGGAAATCGAATGGGGAGCCAAGAATCAGTTCATCTGCCTCCACCAGCCCCACCCGGTCCTTGGTGTAGGCAAACGAGCCGTTCGTGCTGAGGGTGGCGGAAGTAAGAATCGCGGTGGGGACCTGGCTGAACAGCTTGTCCGCAAGCTCATCTTGAACCGCGATCGGCGCGGCAAAGAGCACAGCCTCGCTGCCCTGCAGCTCCGCCCAATACACATAGCCGGGGTCACTCCCTGACAAGATCAGATTCACAGTTTGGCCGAGGTTGGTGGCAAAATCCTTGAGCTGCACTGCGAGGGCATTAGCTTCGCCATCATCCAGCTCGCCGAAGTCGAGGGAGTCCACCAGTTCTTCTAGCAGACGGGGAAGCTCTGTGCGGGCAAAGTCTCGCCAGTTGCCGTCATCGAGCGCGGTAGTGGGCGGTGTGATCAAGGGCAAAATGGCGTCGAAATATCGGGCTGCCTCCATGGTTACTTGATCCAAAGTCAGGCGGAGGTCTACCAGCAGCACTGCCGGAACCAGGCCTTCCAGCTTGCCGATGAGGCTTACGCCTGTGCGGTGGAGGGCGAAGAACTTCTCCCGGCTCAGTTCCTGGCTGAAGCAGGTGGTGGCAACTTCCTCCAGGTTGTGAGCCTCATCGATCACCACTGCATCGTATTTGGGCAGGATACTGCCGCCCGCCTGAAGGTCCGCCAGGAACAGCGCTTGATTCGTGACAATCAGCTGTGCCCGGCTCAGTTTGTGACGCAGCTTCCAGTAGAAGCACTGATCGAACAGCGGGCAGAGTTCTTCCGGGCAGGTTTCCTTTTCACAGCACACCACGTTCCAGATTGCGGTTGGGATTTGCGGCACTTCACTGCGGTCTCCCGTGGTGGTTGCCGCAGCCCAGTCCAGTAACTGTCGCCAGCTCGGATCAGTGAGATGCAGGAGATTCTTTTGGGTTTGTTCCTGAAGGCGCGCCAGGCAGAGGTAGTTGCGCCTGCCCTTAAACACCTCTGCTGTAAACTCCACCGGTAACGCCTGCGCCAAGAAGGGCAGATCCTTGGTGAAGAGCTGCTCCTGCAGTGTGATGGTGTGGGTGGCTACAACTGCCCGCTTGCCTTCGCCGGCGGCGTAGTAGATGAGGGGGATCAGATAAGCCAAGCTCTTACCCACCCCGGTCCCTGCCTCTACCAAGGCGTGGCGCTGACCTGCCAGGGCGTGGGCAATGTGCTCGGCCATGACCAGCTGTTCTTGGCGAAACTCATAGCCCGGAAGGTACTGGGCAAGCAGCCCAGATGGGCCGAAAATACTCTCTGCATCGAACTGCACTCCAAAACCGCCTTTCTACAAGGACTGCTGATCTATTATACCATTAGCTGCAGCCCCATGGAGGATAAGGCGGTTGTGTCTCCCAGACAAAAAAAGTGGGAGGAGGCCTCCCACTCGTGCGGTTTACTGAATTGGAATCTGCCGACGATTAGGCTGGTCGGGACTGGGCTTGGGCAGCGTGACTTCCAGCACGCCGTGGCGGTATTGAGCTTTAACTTGGCTGGGATCTACATTCCCCACATAGAAGCTGCGCTGACTGGCCACCTGCCTCCGTTCCCGCCGCAGGTAATTGCGGCCGTCCTCCTCCTGGTAGGCCTCCTGTTTGACCCCGATCGTGAGATAACCGTCGTTGAAGTCAAGGGTAATGTTTTCTTTGGGGACACCAGGCAGCTCTGCAGTGATTTCGTAGCTGTCTCCCGCATCCTTGATATCTACACTAAAGGCATGCCAAGATTGGAAAATGGGCTCTGGCCAGGAAAACCCAAACCAGGGGTTCCCTCTCCGACTTCTGTAAGGACTGACGTGAAACACAACTTCCACCTCCGTTTAGGTCTAGCTTGTTTTCTAAGTCTAGCTTAGCCTTAAGGTCAGGGAAAGTCAAACGCCTTCAGAACGGCCAATCCGGCTTCAAGTGTTATTTTTCCCAGGTTTTCTCCTTCACATGCCGCCGCGCTCCTGATTTCAAGGTCAGGCAAGGTCAAACACAGAGATGGAATGAAGGTAAGGGCCGTTTTATCCAGAATTAGCAGGTGAGCAGCTGATTGCGGTAACCAGATGGAGAGTATTGGAGGGACAACCGTGGCGACAACCACATCGAAATTCGGTACAGGCAAACGGGAGGGCCATGATGCGGCACCGTTTTACGATTTGAATATTTACGAGAGTGATCTCCGGGGAATCCTAGACGGGATACTTCGGGCAGGGCCTACTGTGAGGCGAAGCGTTCCCCAAAGGCCGCTGGAGGAATGGGCAGACCGGATCTACTGCGCTTCTTCCGAGGCGATGGACGCGATCCCTGATGAGAGCGTGGGCCTGGCCTTTACCTCGCCACCGTACAATGCCGGGAAGGAGTACGACCTAGATCTATCCCTACCGGAGTATCTGGGGCTGATCGGCCGGGTGGGGAGCGAAGTCTACCGCGTCCTAAAGCCAGGTGGGCGTTATGTAGTGAATATCGCTAATCTGGGACGGAAGCCGTACATTCCACTCCACTCCTATTTCTATCTAGTGCACGGCTTGGTGGGATTTCAGCCAGCGGGGGAAGTTATCTGGCAGAAGAGCAGGGGGATGAACAGCAGCTGTGCATGGGGCTCATGGATGTCTGCGAAAGCACCTCGCTTGCGGGACATCCATGAGTACCTCTTGGTGTTTGTCAAAGATGAGTTCGGCCGCCCCGATCCAGGTGCATCGGATATCACGCGGGAAGAGTTCATGGAAAGCACCCTGTCTGTGTGGGAGATTCCGCCCGAATCAGCCCGAAAAGTGGGGCACCCCGCGCCTTTTCCTGTAGAACTTGCCGAACGGGTGATCAAGCTCTATTCATATACTTCTGATGTGATTCTGGACCCCTTCGCAGGTTCTGGGACCACTTGCTTGGCGGCAGCGTTAAGCGGCCGCCGCTATGTGGGATATGACATCTCCCTTGAGTACTGCCAGCTTGCCGAAGCAAGGATCAGAGAAGCGCTTGGCCCCGAGGGCGAGCAGCTCCGCTTACCTCTTGATTAAGACAACCCCTCCCCGTGGAGGGGAAAGGTTTATGATGTGCGAATTCTGTGGGCAATAGTCCCTAGGTTCTCCACTACGAAGTCGGGCTGGACTTCAGATCGCTCTAAATCAGCTAGCTGGGTTTCGCCGCTCAGTACCAAGATGCTCTTGATGCCGGCGGCTCTGCCCATGGCGATATCTGTGTAAAGCCGGTCGCCAACCATGGCCACCGTCTCTGGATCCTCCAGTCCGTACTTGGCTCTGAGGGCCTCGACCATCTCGGGGTACGGCTTCCCGATAATCTTCGGCTCCACCCCTGTAGAAGCCTTAATGAGAGCGATCATGGAGCCGGCATCGGGGATTGGCCCTGTAGGCGTAGGGCAGTTGATGTCGGGGTGGGTAGCCATGAAGGGGATTCCTTTCCGGATTAGGTCGCAGGCGGTGCGCAGTTTGGCGTAGGTGAGGGTCATATCAAAGCCCAACACCACCAGCTCCGGCTCCTCGGCTGTCAGTTCAAAACCGGCTTCCTGGAACTCTTCTTCTAAATCGGGAGTGCCCATGAGGTAGAGTTTTTTCGGGTAGTTGTATTTCAACAGATGGTAAATTGTGGCTTCACCCGATGTGAAAACCTGGTCGTCTGTGATGTCAACGCCCATTCTCCGGATTTTTTCCACATAGTACCTACCGTGGCGGGAAGAGTTGTTGGTTACGAAGATGAAGTTCTTGTTTTGGGACCGGACTGTGTTCACAAAGTCCAGTGACCAGGGAAAAATCTTGTCACCCAAATAGAACGTGCCATCTAGATCGAGAAGAAATGTACGAATGCGGTGCATTTTCTGGCTCAGCCTTTCTACGTGTAGTCCCTAACTTGTTCGCCGTGGCGGCCTGTTCCCCTGCACGGCTTTCGGAAGGAGCATATCCATGCACGGACAATTCTCGCATAAGTTAAGCGGAGGTGAGGGTATGGTTTGTCGGTGTGAGATAGGCAGTGGGCGGAGCTGCTTGGAAAGCGTCCCGATATTCCGCGGCCTTACCCCAAATGAACAGCGGGAGATCGCCCAGATCACAAATGAGCGGCACTTCCGCAGAGGTGAACTGATTTTCACCCCAGGGGACGAAAACCATAACCTTTACGTGATCCACAAAGGTCAGGTGAAGCTGTCCCGCATCAGCGAAGCGGGCAAAGAACAGATTCTGCGGATTGCTGGACCAGGAGACTTCTTCGGGGAATTGGCATTGTTCAGCCGCCTGCCTGCGGCCACCCAGGCCCAGGCCATGCAGGACTTGGTGATGTGTGTAATTGACGGCGAGCGCCTGCGCGACCTGCTGCTGAAATACCCTTTGATCGCTTTGAAAGTCGTGGAAGAGCTGAGTGCTCGCCTGGAGACGGCGGAGAACATGATCGAAAGCCTGGCTCTCCACAGTGTGGATCAGCGCATCGCGCAGGCTCTGCTTGAGTACGGCGCTGATCGATTCGAGCTGGCTATCAGCAAGGGCGATTTGGCTGCAAGCTTGGGCATGACACAGGAGACCCTCAGCCGCAAGCTCTCGGCCTGGCAGGTGCAGGGCATAATCAAGCAGACAGGCCAGCGGGGAATCGAGATCCTCAACCGCGCAGGCCTGGAAAAGCTGGCGGAATCAGGCTAAAGCGCCTACTTGGCGGGGGCACAGGACTCCCGCACCACCAGCTCCGGCTGGAGCACAACTGTGGTGATGCGTTTTCCCCGCAGTTTATCTAGGAGCAGTTCCATGCTGAGTTTTCCAGCATGGTACTTCGGCTGCGCCACTGTGGTTAATCCGGGTGAGCTCAGTTCTGCATACACTAGGTCATCGAAACCCACTACCGATACGTCTTGGGGGACTTTCAGGTCAAGGGCGTGCAGGGCCTTGATGGCCCCTAGGGCTACCGCATCGCTGCACGCGAAGATGGCCGTTGGCCTCTCCTCTGGTGCTGCAGCGGCATAGAGCCGATATACTTCTTGCTGGGCTTGTTTCCAATCCCAGGCCACATGAATGATCTGGCTTGCTACATCCTTTCTCCTCTGCACAACTTCGCGAAAACCGATATCCCGCTCTAGGCCGTGGCGGTCAGCAGAGCGCGCACTTAAGTGCAGCAGGCGGCGGTGCCCTAGGCCCAAGAGATATTCCGCGGCCAGGTGGGCACCCCTTCGCTGATCCACCAGGACAGCGGGGATATCCAGTTCATCGATGGAGAACAACAGCGAGACAATGGGCGTATCATTCTCGATGAATCTCTCGAGGAGAGGCAGGTAAGTGGGGACAAACGGTTCGTAGAGCAGCAATCCGTCAACCTGCTTGTCCCACATCACATTGAGGTAGGTCTCAATATTGCTTTTATTTCTTTGATGGGTGTACAGAATGGTGCTGAACCCCAGGGCTTCGCTGGCATCCTGAATACCCTGGACCATCTCCGCAATAAACGAGCCTGAAACCTCAGAGAGGAGAAGGCCGATGAAGGTGCTCTGCTGCTTTCTGAGCCCGCGGGCTATGATGTTGGGCCGGTACTGAAGCTCGGCGGCCGCCTCCAGGACGCGCCGGCGCGTCTCCTCGCTGACCTTATTGCGGTATTTATTGTTCAACACCCGGCTTGCTGTGCAGGTTGAGACCTGCGCCCTCTTCGCTACATCCGCCAGTGTCACCTTCATGGACGTACCCTCCACTTCACAACAACTTCCAGCTCGGCAGGATAAACGATTAACTCGTAGTATTAAATTAGCATAAGTATAAGGGAAAATCAACATCAGCAGGGTTGGCCGCACCCTATGGAAGGGGAAAGCAGTTCGTGCAGCAGAGAGATTATCAGGCCCATAACGAGAATGTGGAAAGATTGTGGAATGAATTTCGCAGCGGGAACCCCAGCCGTGTGCCGGTTCTATTCATGATGAATCCCCGGATGATCATCTTGGACCCGAACTTAAGCGATGGAGTCACATTTGAACAGTATATTGCCGATCCCCTGGTCATGATGGAGACACAGCTGCGGTTTCAGCAGTGGCGGAGAATGAATGTCTGGGCTGACTGGGAGATGGGAATGCCGCAGGAGAAGTGGGACGCTGTCTATGTTGATTACCAAAACGCTGGTGAAGGAGCATGGTTCGGCTGCAGGATCGAGTTCAGCGGCGGCATGCCAAGATGTGTCCCTCTGTTAGAAGATAAGAAGGATCTTTCGCACCTCTACATTAAGGATCCCATTACTGGTCACATACCTCAGATCAGTGAAGCATACCAGTTTATGAAGGATAAAGTCGCGCAGGGATGGGAATATGCCGGGATTCCTGTCGATGGCGTTCATCCACCATTTCTCGGCACTGATGGGCCGTTTACTATTGCCGCGGAACTTCGGGGATCGACACAGCTCTGCATTGATCTGTATGAGGATCCGCAGTTTGCCCACGACCTCTTGGATTTTGTGACCAGCCAAACCATCAGGCGTATTAAGGCATGGGCGCAGGCAGTGGGTCACTCCTTTCCTGTTGATGGTTGGTACTTCGCTGATGATTGCGTTGAGTTTTTGTCGTTGGAGCACTATCAGGAATTCGTCCTTCCCTATCATAAGCGCTTGATCAGCGAGCTGTCATATGGCAAGAATAAGATCCACTTGTGCGGGAGAGTCCAGCACTTACTGCCCACGATTCACCGTGAGCTCAACATTGACCTGCTCAACCTCGGCTATCCCACCGATATGGGTGAACTCCGCCAGGAGTTAGGTCCCGACGTGGAACTCCAGGGCAACATCAATCCCATGCTCCTCCATACAGGCACACCGGCTGCTATCGAGCAGGCAGTAAACGAGCTGCTCGGATCGGGAGTTATGGCAGGAAAACGGTTTGTGCTGTGTGACGGCCACAATATGGTACCCACCACACCCCTTGAGAATATGGCAGCCATGTACGAAGCTGGCGTGAAATATGGGAGATACCGCTAGCTGGTCTGCTGAATATCGGTAAGATCACTCCAAAGCCCTAAAGATCTCTTAAAGAAAAATTCCGCGCGCAGCAGGATAAACGATTAACCCGTAGAATTAAATTAGCACGGTTTAAGAGAAAGCAAAAGAGGTGTAGTCATGAAGTTAGCTGTTAGCATGTGGAGTGTTCATGCCCTCGCCTTTGGCGGCAAAATGGATGTGGCCGATTTCATTCGCTACAGCGCTACTCTGCCGGTGCAGGGCGTCGAGTTGCTGGACTGTTTCTGGAAGGATATGGAGAAGGAAATTGCACAGGTAAACAAACTCACTGAGGAGTACGGGCTGCAGGTGGCCTGCTATGCCATTGGCAACAACTTTGTGAACACTGACGCAGATGCTCGCCGCGCTGAGGTACAGAAGGTTAAGGATGCAGTGGATGTGGCGAAACGCCTCAACACCAAAGTGGTACGGGTCTTTTCAGGCGATGCCACGGAGGGCGTAGAATTTGCGGTTGCCCGGGAATGGATCATTGCCGGCCTGAAGGAAGGGGCAGAGTATGCGGCACAGCACGGCATCAACCTTGCCCTGGAGAACCACGGGTTGTTTGCTGGGCGGGCTGAACAGATTGAGGAGATTATCCGGGAGATCAACAACCCCTATTTCGGCAGCACGTTTGACACAGGCAACTTCCTGCTGGTCAATGACGAGCCTACCCAGGCTATCAAGCGCCTTGCGAACATGGTGAAGCATGTCCACGTGAAAGACTTTGCCGAAGTGGACGCGTCCTACACGGGTCAAACCTACGTAGGCATCGACCAACGGCGGTTTATTGGCACTGTTGCCCTTGAGGGCAGCGTAGATTTGAGAAGTATTTTTGCTGATTTAAGGCAGGCAAACTACAGCGGTTGGCTGTCGCTGGAGTATGAAGGCCCGGGTGACCCACAAAAGGGCACCGAAGACAGCCTTAACGCACTGGCTGAGATTCTGTAACACACAGCTTTGGGGGTGGTGGCTAAATCGACGGGGATTTCCAAGGAATGGGCGGTCAACAATACTTAAGTAAGGAGTTGAGAGTGAATGAAGCGCACAGTATTGGCATTCTTGCTGGTTTTGCTCGTTTCCGCACTTGCATATGCATAGCCGGTCACAATTGAATACTGGACAGGTTGGGGCGGCGAAGAACTCGAGGACATCCAAAAGTACGTGATCGATGAGTTCATGAAAGAGAACCCAGATATTATCGTGCAAACGTCCACTATTTTTGGTTCCTATGACAAGTTGCTCACGGCGATTGCCGCTGGTACACCGCCTGATGTGGTTTCCGCTGTTTGGGAAACACAGATCCCTGGCTTGGCTGAACGGGGAGCCCTCATGAACTTGGATGAGTTTGCAGCCAAGTCTGAGCTGTATGATCCCGATGACTTCTATCCTGCAAACTACCGGTAGTCCCTGTATAAAGGCAGTCTGTACGGGATTCCTGCTACAACCAACACGTCCTTTATCGTATACAACAAAGATCTGTTCCGGGAAGTCGGGCTTGATCCGGAGAATCCTCCCCGCACCCTTGATGAACTGGTCCATGCCGCAGACCTTCTCACCAAGAGAGATGAGAACGGCAAGATCGTAAGACTCGGCTATGACGCTGCTGGGTCCGGCCTGTGGGTCTGGGGACATGTGTTTGGCGGCAAGTTCTTTGACGAAGAGAACGACGTATTCACCATCAACTCGCCAGAGAACATCAAGGCACTTACCTGGATGGTAGACTATGTCAACCGCTACGGCGGCATGCAGGTTGTGCAGGAGTTCATCTCTGGACTGGGCAACTACTGGAGCCCGCAGAACCCGCTGTTTGCTGGGCAAGTGGCCATGGCTGGTTTCGGCGAGTGGATCGTCCAGTTTAACGAGCGCTACGGCCCAATCGACTACGGGATTATGGCCTTCCCGGCACCTGAAGGCGGCGTCCAGAACTTCACAACTGTAGGCGGCAGCATGTTCTGCATTCCTACTGGTGCTAAACATCCTGAATCCGCATGGCGCTTCATCGAGTACATCACTGGACCTAAGGGCGTTGAGCAGATGGCGAGAACACTGACCAACATGCCTCCTCGCCGTTCGGTTGCTGAGAAGCTCGTCCATGACCTGCCAGTAATCAACTTCGGTCTGCATGCTCTGGAGAGTCCAAAGGCAGCTTCTGGCGGCCCACTCACACCAATCGACCAATTCTTCCTCGACACCCTCGGCCAATATGTTGACCAAGCGCTGTACGGCCAGCTGTCACCTGAGGAAGCCCTCAATCAAGCTCAGCAGATGGTGCAGTTTGAGTACGAAATGGCGGCTTTCTAGAATTGACTCAGCAGTTCGGGAGAAGGGGTCAGACTCCCCTTCTCCTCCTTTAGGGGAGGGATGCTTATGCGCCGCTCGCTGAGGAAGTTGGCGATGGGGCTGTTTTTTGTGGGACCGTGGGTCATCGGGTTCTTGGGGTTTACCCTTTACCCGATGGTGATGTCCGCTTACTACAGCTTGACGAATTACAATCTCGTAAACCCACCAAAGTACATTGGTTGGAACAACTATATCCGCCTGCTGCAGATGGATCCGCAGTTTAAGACGGCAATCGGCAACACCATGTACATGGTGTTATTTGGCCTGCCGATATGGCTTTTCGTCGCGCTTGTCATGGCAGTCTTACTTAACGAAAAAGGTAAGTTAACCACGTTCTTTCGCACGCTCTTTTACCTGCCGTCAGTAGTTCCTACCGTGGCTGCGTCTGTGCTGTGGATGTGGGTCTTGAATCCCCAGTATGGAATTGTGAACACGCTCCTCAAATCTCTTGGCTTTAGCGGGCCGGGTTGGTTTACCGACCCAAAATGGAGCAAGCCGGGGCTGATTCTCATGGGAGCCTGGGCCACAGGGGGAACCATGATCATCTTCTTGGCCGGCCTGCAGAATGTCCCAGAAGCTCTGTATGAATCGGCCGAGCTCGATGGGGCAGGGTGGTGGAGGAAGCTCGTTCATATTACGCTGCCCATCTTAACGCCCACGATCTTCTTCAATCTCATTATGGGCATGATCTCCACTTTTCAATATTTCACCCAAGCCTTTGTCATCAGCCGCGGCGCAGGTTCGAACGTTCCGCCTGGAGGTCCGCTGGGCTCAACGCTGTTTTATGCGATTTACCTCTACCAGAATGCATTCTCCTACCTGCGTATGGGCTATGCTGCGGCAATGGCATGGCTGCTGTTCATCGTCATTCTAGTATCTACCCTGCTCTTATTCCGCAGTTCAGGAAAGTGGGTGCATTATGACACTTAATACTCTGAGCTCGAACAGGTGGCGCAGCAAAAGAAGGCAGGAAATCGTTCGGGTAGTGCTCGTGACACTTCTGCGAGTCGCCCTAGGTTTCATGGTAGCGGTACCCTTTTTCTGGCTGGTCACTACCAGCCTTAAGCCAGAGAACCAGCTGTTCCGGGTGCCAGTGGTGTGGATCCCACAGCCGATCATGTGGTCCAACTACGTCCGGGCTGTGCAGTACATTCCGTTTTTCACCTATCTCAAGAACACCTTGACCATCGCGGTTCCGGCCACCGTGTTCACCACCGTATCTTCGTCTTTTGTGGCGTACGGGTTCTCCCGGATTCAGTGGCCCGGCAGGGATGCTGTGTTCATGGTGCTGATTTCCACGATGATGCTGCCGTATCAGGTGACCATGGTGCCGCTGTTTGTGGTGTTTAAGAACCTAGGCTGGATTGACACCTACAGGCCGCTGGTGGTTCCGACGTTATTTGGAGGAGCGTTCTACATCTTCCTCATCCGGCAGTTTTTGATGTCACTGCCCATGGACCTGCAGGATGCTGCCCGGATTGACGGATGTTCGGAACTGCGGATCTACGCTCAGATCATGCTGCCTTTGAC
>LSQX01033682.1_pt2 | contig 16095 bp, 17 predicted proteins | sample 654561 | NCBI WGS metagenome assembly LSQX01 (sample SAMN04489861, study PRJNA283612) | anaerobic digester metagenome | isolation source: 4 biogas reactors fed with cattle manure at either 37C or 55C with and... | place: Denmark: Kongens Lyngby | collected 2014 | reverse complement strand
CGACCAGCTCAGCCATCTCTCCGTAGCAAGTGAAATGTTATCACCTAAGTTATTTAAAGTCAATTGCGGGTAGCCTATTAAGAGTTGATAAACTGCATAGTGGCAAGGCGTGCGACCATTCCTGTTTCTGCGATGCTGTAACGACATCTCCGCAGGCGTAACTTTCCGCAAGATATGCGGTAGGCTTTATCAGCGCCGATCGGATAGGACCGGGATTAGCTTTTGTTGTATTTGGGGATGTTCCTTCATGTAAATTTTGGCTCCTTCGATCATGATGTTGATGGCGGCGTTGATGTCTCGGTCGTGAAAGGTATCACACTGGGGACAGTGCCATTCTCGGGTCTGAAGAGGCAATTTTGCTGTCAGGGAACGGCATCTGCAGCAGGTTCTGGTCGTGGGAGCGTAGCGATCGATCTGAATCATCCGTTTGCCGTACCATTGCGATTTATAGGCTAACATTTCCAGAAATCGGTACCAAGAGGCATCACTGATTTGCAGGGAAAGCCTTCTGTCGCCAAGGAGATCTTGGATGCCTAATTTTTCAACGACGATGATATCATTCTCTTGAACAATCTTTGATGATTCCCGATGCAAAAAGGCGTTGCGGCGATTAACGAGGCTTTCGTGGAAACGTGCTATTTTGATTTGTTGTTTTCTGTAATTGGCGCTGCCCCGTTGTTTTCTTGCCAGATCCTTTTGCAGACGACGCAAGCGCTGTAGGTTTTGCTGGTAGTAGCGAGGGTTTTCGATCCGCTGACCATCTGAGCGGACCAGAAAGTGTGTAATTCCCATATCAAGACCGATGCAGCGAAGTTTTTCTTTTTGGAGCAAGGGCACAACTTTGTTTTCCGGTTGCTTGGTCAGAATGCTCATATAATAGCGTTCCGATCCGGTCTTAACGATTGTGGCAAGAAGGATGTTTCCCTTTATCAACCTTGTCATCTTGGCTCGCAAACGGCCGATTCCTTTTATCGATACGGCCTTGTTATCAACCAAGATGGCCTGATCTCGATTGATCAAGCTGAAACTTGCACGACCGTGGGCGCTCTTGTATTTCAATTTGCGATTCAGAAGTATACATCGTTGGTGCGCTCGGTGAAAATTGTTCAGCACATGCTTATATGATACCGATGGGGTGTTCTGCAAAAACAGATGATCTTGGCGAAGTTCTTTGATCACCGACGTACTTGATTCACGTTTGAATGGTTGCTCCGTATTTGATCTTTCTACCAATCGATTGTAAATCATTCTGGTCTCTCGGAAATGTTGCTCAAGCTGCTTGATCTGCTCGGCTGTGGGGTAAATACGGAACCGATAGGTTTTAAGCATGGCATCACCCTGTATCTTTTCTCGTGGTCATTATGCCACGGTCTTTTTGATCTGAATCTGTTTTTACCCGGCAATTTTCGACAAAAGGAGCAGCTAATTGATTTTATTTTCTGTTTGGTTTTAAAAAGAACGCTTTTTCCCCGGTTATTTTGTCCAGAAGAATCTTTTTTATTGAAATCAATTGCGTTTTCCGCTAGAATTGCAATGATGCAGATTTTAAAGCCCGTTATAGGGTTAATTTTTCAGGAGGACTGATTACATGGCAGTTAAGGTAGGAATCAATGGATTTGGCCGGATCGGCCGTATGGTTTTTCAGGCGATCTGTGACCAGGGATTGCTCGGTAGTGAACTTGATGTTGTCGCGGTTGTCGATGTTTCGACCGATGCAGATTATTTTGCTTATCAGCTGAAATATGATTCTGTTCAAGGTAAGTTCAAGCACGAGATCAAAACCGAAAAGAGCAGCCCGGATGTGGCTGAAAATGATGTTATCGTCGTCAACGGTAACAAAGTTCGCTGCGTGATGGCGGCTCGTTCGCCGGCTGAGTTGCCTTGGGACGCGCTGGGCGTCGAATATGTTATTGAGTCCACCGGTCTCTTTACCGATTCGGAAAAAGCCAAAGGGCATTTGGAAGCCGGTGCCAAAAAAGTCATTATTTCCGCTCCGGGAAAGGGCGAGGTTAAAACCATCGTCATGGGTGTCAATGAAAACGAGTATCTTCCTGCTGAGCATCATATCGTTTCAAATGCTTCTTGCACGACCAACTGCCTTGCGCCGCTGGTTCATGTTTTGCTCAAAGAAGGAATCGGCATTGAGCGGGGCTTGATGACCACCATCCATGCCTACACCGCTACACAAAAGACCGTTGACGGGCCATCGAAAAAAGACTGGCGTGGCGGTCGCGCGGCGGCGATCAACATTATCCCTTCGACAACCGGAGCCGCAAAAGCCGTTGGCCAGGTTCTGCCTCAGGTTCAAGGTAAAATGACCGGTATGTCCTTCCGCGTACCTACGCCGACCGTCTCGGTCGTCGATCTGACCTTCACCGCCTCCCGGGATACCTCAATTGAGGAGATAGATGCCAAGCTGAAAGAGGCTTCGCGAACCTATTTGAAAGACATCTTGGGTTATACGGATGAAGAGCTGGTATCCACCGATTTTATCCACGACCAGCGCTCTTCGGTTTATGACAGTCTGGCTACTTTGCAGAACAACCTTCCGGGAGAAAAACGCTTCTTCAAGATCGTTTCCTGGTACGATAACGAGTGGGGATATTCCTGCCGTTGTGTGGATATGTTTAAGAAGATCGCGAGGCTATAATAGATGCTAAGAACGCTTGATAGCCTGAACTATTCGGGCAAAAAAGCGCTGGTAAGGTGCGATTTTAATGTTCCCTTAAAGGAAGGGGTTATTCAGGATGATACCAGAATAATCGAAGCCTTGCCTACAATAAGAGAATAGCTTGATGGGGGGGCGGCGGTTATCTTGATTAGTCATCTAGGTAGGCCCAAGGCTACTCCTAACCCGAAATACTCAATCAAACCTGTGGCGGATCGGCTTTCGGAGCTACTAGGATTGGAAGTTGAGTTTTCCTCTGTCGCGGTTGGGAATGAGGCTAAGCAAAAAGCATCAGCACTCAAGCCGGGTGAAGTTCTTCTATTGGAAAACTTGAGGTTTTATCCAGGTGAGCAGGAAAATGACTCGGTTTTTGCAGGAGAACTCGCCTCCCTTGCTGATGTTTTTGTGCAAGATGCCTTTGGGACAGTTCACCGCCAGCATGCTTCTATAGTAGGACTGCCACCTCTTCTGCCTTCTGCGGCTGGCAGGCTTCTGGAGAAAGAGATAAAATATCTTACTAAGGGTCTTACTCCAGATCATCCTATGGTTCTTGTTCTGGGGGGAGCCAAGCTGGAAACAAAGATAGGCGTAATTGAATTTATGTTGGACAAGGCCGATGTAATAATTATCGGTGGGGGAATGGCTTACACGATTCTGAAAGCTCAGGGGCATTCAATAGGCTTGTCGCTTTTTGATGAGTCACAAATGGATACTGCATACAGCATTTTAGACAAGTCCAAAGAGAATAATGTTGAACTTGTTCTTCCAATTGATTATATTATATCAGACTCAGTTGATAATGCGACAAAGATAGAAAAGACCCAAGGCCCCGATATCCCAGACCATATGATGGGGGCGGATATCGGCCCGAAAACGCGAGAGCTATTCGCATCAAAGATTGCTGGGGCCGCTACGGTAGTAATAAATGGTCCGATGGGAGTCTTTGAAGTAGAGGAGTTTGAGGGAGGGACCCGGGCTGTAATTGAAGCCATTGCGAAAGCGACAGCTGCTGGTGCTTCTTCAATCGCCGGAGGCGGTGATACAGTGTCGGCTATAAACAACTTTGGTTTTTCAAGGGAAAACTTTACTCATATTTCAACTGGCGGAGGTGCAAGCCTCATGTTTCTTGAGGGTAAGGAACTTCCGGGGATAAGCGTACTTAAATAAATATTTTCAGAGAGCGGGCGTAGTTCAGTGGTAGAATGTCTCGTTGCCAACGAGAAGGTCGTGGGTTCGAACCCCATCGCCCGCTCCAATCAACTGTTTATAACTCACCGATTCCCGGCAGGAGTCTGAAGGCAGGGAAGTTTAAATTGAAAATACTATGTATTGCTGACTGGGAGACCGGAGAGTTCACTATGCCGGACATATCTGGTCTGGATTTAATATTAAGCCTCGGTGATATTGACCAGCGCGAATTAGAAAGAGTTTCCTGGCAAGTTCCAGTTTTTGCTGTGCATGGCAACCACGACTGGCTAGGCTTTCCTCAGACTGTTACCAATCTACATTTGAAAAAAGAAAATTTCGGAGGCTATGTATTTGCAGGTTTTGAGGGTTCTTGGATGTATAAACCTGTAGGTAATTATCTTTATACTGAAGACGAAGTAGAGACTAGTCTAAAAGGATTCGGACCTTCAGATATATTTATAGCTCACAATCCTCCCTACGGTCCGACCCAAATTCAAGATATGGTTCATAATGGATTTCGGGCTTTTACTTCATATATTGAGAAGGAGAATCCTGCTTATTTTATACACGGACACACCCATGTTAACGATGAGGCTATTATAGGAAGCACCCGAGTGCTATCTGTTTATGGAATGAGGTACCTTAACCTTGAAAGAAGAGATTGAAAATGGATATTAAAGAAATACTTATGGCTGCTGTTAAATACGGTGCTTCCGATATACATATAGTTCCAGATCGTAAACCTTTTTTAAGAATATCGGGAGAGATGAGAGGCCTAAATACTGATCTTCTAACTGCTGAAGATACAGAGCGCCTAATTTACGGTTGTCTTACAGAAAAGCTCATTGACAAGTTTAAGGTTGATGGAGAGCTAGATACATCTGTAAATGCTGAGGGAATAGGGCGTTTCAGAATGAATATTCTCAGGCAGAAAGATGGAATAGGTGCGGTTATGAGAGTGATACCATCTGAGATACCTAATCCTGAGGATGTAGGGCTTGATGACACCATTATCGGACTTAAAGATACTCCCCGTGGCTTAATACTTGTGACTGGACCAACTGGGAGTGGTAAGTCCACGACACTGGCTAGTATGATGAATCTGATAAATATGGAGAGAAGCCAGCATATTATAACTATTGAAGACCCAATTGAGTATATTTATCCTCAAGGAAATTGTGTTGTCACCCAAAGGGAGATTGGTAGCCATACAAAAGATTTCGGAGAGGCACTCAAGAGGGCCATGAGGCAAGATCCTGATGTCGCCTTGGTCGGGGAAATGAGGGATCTTGAGACCATATCGGCGGCCTTAACTCTCGCAGAGACTGGGCATTTGGTATTTGCCACCCTTCATACCACAGATGCTCCCCAAACAGTTGACCGAATAATAGATGTATTTCCTCCCTTTCAACAGCAACAGATTCGAACTCAGCTTTCGGGTGTTCTCAAGGCTGTTATCTGTCAACAACTTCTTCCTACTGCTGATGGGAAAGGCAGGGTAGCAGCCAGGGAGATAATGCTTGTAAATTCAGCCATAGCAAACCTCATAAGAGAAGGAAAAACTCATCAAATCTATAGTGCCATAGATACTGGTGGGCGTTCTGGAATGAAGAGTCTTGATAAGGATATGGCCTCTCTTGTCCAAAGGGGGCTGATTACAAGAGATGTTGCTCTTAGTAAGGCTAATAACCCGAAACTTATGGAAACTTTCCTTTCGCAGGGAGGGGGAGGGTATTGATGGGTGTAGATAAATTAAAAAATATAGAATTTTTCAGTTCCTTTGATGAAGAAATTCTCCAGGTGCTTGAGGAAAAACTTATACCTGAACAATATGGAGAAAAAGATCTTATATTTAAGGAAGGCGATATCGGCGATTCTATGTATATTTTAAATTCTGGCGAAGTAGAGATAACCAAAGAAGGTAGGACTCTTGCAAGACTTTCCGCTGGTAGCCTCTTTGGTGAAATGTCATTTTTCGAAGCCGATACAAGGAGCGCCAGTGTTATTGCCTGTGGTGATGTTTCCCTATTCAAAATAAATAACTCCGATTTTCAGGAGTTTTTATTTAAATATCCGGATGCAGGGATGAGTTTTCTTATGGAAATGACGGAAGAGATTTCAAGAAGGCTCAGGCGCACTTCTGAGTATTTTATTACTGTTTTTGAAACTGGAAAAATTTTGGCTACAGATCAGACCTTGACTGAGTTGAGTCAGGGCCTTCTAAAAAGATTAATGAAGGATCTTTCTGCAGAAACAGGGGCTTTTATGATTTATAACAGGTACACTGAATTCTTTGACTTGTTGTACTCTTCGGGAGAAAATGCCCAGACTGAAGAGGAATATTCGGAGCTTATTGAGAAATCTGATGGGAAAACAATCTTAGTAACTGATGATAAAGGCCTGCTGATTGGCGAGCCAATACGGGAGAATGAAGACTTGCTGGGGTATATGTTTTTCCAAAAACTGTCAAAAAATCCTTATTCTGTAGAACAGAAAATAGCTCTGTCTGCCGTGGCCAACCAAGCGGCTCTTGGTGTAAGAACGGCTCAAAACAGGGAAGAAGAGGCCGCACGTCGTCGCTTGGAAGAGGGCCGAGCGCGGGGTTTCTAAAATCGTGAAAGAGACAGCTTTAAAGACTCTTGTTGCGGGCTTGGCACTGCTAGTTTTTCTATCTTTGTCAGCTCGGAGGGCTGCTCGGGTGTTTCCTATTCGCCCCGGTGTGGCTGTAGCTATTACCGAGGGAGAAATTCCTGCCGGAGGGGCTTTGTACAATGAGCTTTTGAGGGATATATCTGTTAATGAATCTCTCCAGGTCAGCCGAGCTCTTGGTGAAATATATAATATCAGAAGAATAAGACCAGGGGATGCCTACAGCATATATCATACTACTGATGGGGTTGTTTTAAAGTTTATTTTTGATCCAGACCCCATGATTAATTATGTCTTGGAGCGGAGTAGTGAGGGTCTGGCGGGTTATGAAGAGATACCTGAATTTGAAGAGCGGACGGTTCTTCTAAAAGGGGTTATTGAGTCAAGTCTTTATGCTGGTCTTGCAGGAAGCGAGATAACCGATCCTGCAACTATCATGAGGTTTGCGGACATATTTCAGTGGCAGATGGACTTTTTAACAGAAGTTCGTGCCGGTGATCAATTTAAACTTGTTTTTACAAAATTTTATGTTGACAACAAACCGGTAAAATACGGCCGCATATTAGTCGCAGAGTACAGTGGGAAAAGAGGCAATTACCAGGCCGTAAATTTTCAAGATAGAGATTATCCTGATTATTATGATTTGGATGGAAATTCTCTTCGTAAGCAGTTTCTCCGTGCACCTCTTGAGTATAAGAGGATTAGCTCTCATTTTTCGCGAACTCGGATGCATCCTATACACCGTGTAGTTCGTCCTCATCTGGGAATTGATTATGCCGCTCCTTCTGGGACGCCTGTTTCAGCCTTGGGGGATGGGCGGGTTACTTTTGTAGGTTGGAGGGGGGGATACGGAAATACTGTACGCATTAGACATAACCAGACTTATACAAGTCAATATGGTCATTTGAGGGGATTTGCCCGCGGTTTAAAAGTTGGGCAGACCGTAAGACAGGGAGAATTGATAGGCTATGTTGGAATGACAGGAACGGCTACTGGACCTCATCTTGATTTCAGATTTGAGGTAAATGGTGTGCCTGTAAATTTTCTTACGCAAAATCTTCCTTCGGCAGAAAATATTTCAGCTGCGAATCTATCCTCATTTAAAGAGAGGGTCCTTGAAGTTAGGGAGTATCTGGATTTACTTGAAGATGATTTTTTTCTTGCCAATCCGGCTACTATAGAGGAGTTTCGGACATACCAGGAAGAGCTTGCTTTATCTCAGACGGAATTATAGAGAAAAATCCAAATCCTCTGGGCTTCTGAATAAGTATCAAGTTCGGGAAGAAGAGTCGGATTTGCAGATACAAACCAAGGGTATCTACATAAAAGAGGCTGGTCAAAAACTTTTGGAAATCCGTAATTCCCTTTCAGACTATATCAAAACCAATCCTTTATTCTTGAAATCACTTACTCCAATCCCACCTAATTCTGAAATGCCATGGATTGCAAAAACTATGGCTGAGGCATCACTGGCAGCTGGCGTGGGCCCTATGGCTGCGGTTGCCGGTGCAATTGCGGAAGGTGTAGGAAGGCATCTTGAAAAGCTTTCAAGTGAGGTGATTATTGAGAACGGAGGTGATGTGTTTTTCAGAATGCCCTCTCCTTTATTAATTGGAATATTTGCTGGAGAATCTCCCTTAAGTATGCGCCTGGGAATAAGATGTCATGCACCCAAAGGGGGGGGCATATGCACCTCCTCATCTACTGTTGGGCACTCCTTGAGTGGTGGCCGGGCTGATGCTTTTGTGGTTCTGGCCGAAAGTGCATCTCTTGCGGACGCGGCTGCGACTGCTGGAGGAAATTTTGTTAAAACTAAAGAAGATCTTGCACCTTCTGTGGAAAAAATTCTCGAGATTAAAGGCGTTCGGGGTGCACTTGCCATCCTTGGACCTTTGTTATCGGCAGCTGGAGATATTGAACTTGAAGAGCTGGAGTCTATCTAATATAATGGATAAATTATGATTAGAAGCGTACAAGAGATTAATGAGAAGATCAGAAAAGGCAAGGCAGTAGTTGTATCTGCAGCTGAGTTTCCCTCTATTGCGAAGAAGGAAGGAATTCGGGAAGCTAGCCGAAAAATAGATGTAGTTACTACTGGAACTTTTGGTCCTATGTGCTCCTCTGGAGTTTTTCTGAATTTTGGTCAGTCAAAACCTAAAATAAGAATGCAGAGGGTTTTAATAAACGGCGTAGAGGCCTATACTGGTCTTGCTGCAGTGGATGCATATATTGGGGCAAGTCAGGAGAGAAACGACGATATAAGAAGAGGTCTAAGTCCCTCTAGGCTTTCCTACGGTGGTGGACACGTCATTGAAGATTTACTCAAAGGAGAGCGGCTTACTCTTGAAGCTTTTTCATCTGGTACCGATTGCTATCCTAGGAAAAAATGGACTAAAAATTTTACCCTGAAAGAGCTGGGGGATGCAATTATGGTAAATCCTAGAAATGCTTATCAGAATTATAACTGTGCGGTTAATTCAACCGACCGGATGATTCACACATACATGGGAGCGCTAAAGCCGGATATGGGAAATATTAATTACTGTAGTGCTGGAGAACTCTCTCCACTTTTGAATGATCCAGAATATCGTGCTATAGGAATAGGCACAAGGATATTTCTTGGCGGAGGCTTGGGATATGTTTCTTTCAGGGGAACCCAGCATTCACCGAAAGTAAAGCGTAATAAATTCGGAACTCCGGTGGAACCAGCGGGGACGCTGATGGTAACTGGGGACCTAAAGGGCATGTCTTCTAAATGGATAAAGGGTCTTAATTTTACAGGATATGGAGTAAGTCTTATGGTAGGGATTGGGATACCTATACCGATTATCAATGAAAAAGTAGCCGCCGCCTGTGCCCAGGGACCCGAGGACATAACTGCTCCAATAGTAGATTATTCCAAAGATTATCCTGAAGCTACAGGGAAAATTATATCTAGAGCATCTTATGCAGACTTAAGAAGCGGCTCGGTAAAAATAGAGGGAAAAGATATCCCAACAGCTTCTCTGTCCTCTTACTTCAAGGCTCTTGAGATTGCAGAAATACTGAAAGATAAAATTGATAAAAAAGATTTTTATCTGGGTGAGGCTCAGGAGCTTCTTTCACGAAGTTAATAAGATGAAGAAACTTATTATTTCATTGTTTTTCATGCTAAGTTTTTGCTCTCTTGGAGTTTCAGCTCGGATAATTGAATCAGCCCAAGCAGATTTAACTCATCTAACTATTTATTCTGATCGTGCCTTAATTTCAGAAGAACGATTGCTAGAATTGCCCGAGGGAGAAGCAGAACTTGTTTTTAAGGGAATTGCTTCGGAAATTCGTCCAGAGACCCTTCTTTTTCAGGATAGTAGCGGCCTAACTCTTTTGTCACAGCGCTATAATGGTTATCCTTTTACAAATGCGGATTTGATGAATTATTTTACAGGAAAAGAAGTAAAACTAGTTAGGTATCTAGAAAACTCCAAAAAAACACCCACAGAGACAGCACGGATTATTGCTCCCAGCCATCCTCCACTCTTTGAAATAGGGGGTGAATTACATCTTGGACACCCTGGTACTATTGTCTTTCCAGAGATTCCGGCAGAGTTTCCCAGAGAACCTGCCCTTCACTTTAGGATTATTTCTGACGATTTCGGAGAAAGAGATCTTGCCGTTACATATATTACTGGGGGGGTTTCCTGGAGTGCAGATTACTCAATTCTACTATCTTCCTCAGAAAAAAAAGCATCTATAAAATCTTATGCAAGTCTACATAATTCCACGCTTACCGAATTTTCGGATGTGACTATGAGCTTGGTTGCTGGAGATCTTGCTAGCGACTATGAGGTGATGCCCATGATGATGGTGGCAGAAACTTTAAAGGCTTCAAGAGTCGATACGGGATTTGGAGATAGGCAAGTTACCCGTGAAGAGTTTTCGGACTATCATATTTACAAGCTAGCGGGAAAGCGGAGCCTTAGAGGTGGAGAAAGAAGGCAGGAGTTAATCTTTGAGGAAAAAAACTTTCCGGTTACACGGGAGTATGTTTTTGAAGGTAATCCTCAGCATTTTTTCTACAGGTTTTCTCTTGAAGAGTTTCCTCTTGCTTCATTTATCTCATTTAAAAATATTGATGAGGAGGGTCCTGGTCTTCCTCTTCCAGCAGGTCAGGTAAGGGTTTATACACTTGATTCTTCTGGTCTTCCCCGTCTTAGTGGAACTAGTAGTATTGGCCATACTCCAGTGGGTGAGCAAGTGCAGATTCGTACAGGAGATTCTTTTGATATTACCGGTGAGCGGAGGCAGCTGTCTTATAAATTATTTGAAGATGAGCGCATATACGAGACTTCCTGGAAAATTACCGTCAATAATGCCCGTGAAGAAGAAGTAAGAGTAAAAGTTGTTGAACCGATGAGAGGTTCTTGGGAAATAATAGAGTTTTCTGAGCCCTTTGAGAAAGAGGATGCATTTCGAGCAGTATTTTATCTGACAGTTCCGCCTGCTTCTTCTAAAAGTTTAACATATACAGTTAGGATAAAAAGATGAGTAAATCTGGCAAAATAGTTCTTTATTTTCCGGGAAGTTTAGTTAATCAGCCGATTGTAGACAAACTAATAAAGGAATATAACTTGAGTTTTAATATACTAAAAGCACAGATTCTTCCTGACCAGGAGGGGGTTATGGTTATGGAACTCTCCGGTGATAAAAAGGATTTTGACAGAGGAATGAGATATTTAAAAAACTCTGGAGTGAATATTCAGCCGCTCTCAAAGGAAATCAGCCGCGATGAAGAAAAGTGTACTCATTGCGGAGTCTGTGATTTAATATGTCCTTCTGGGGCTCTTAGCATTGTAGGGGAGAGACGTGAGCTTGTATTTGAGGCAGACAAGTGTATTGCCTGCGAGCTCTGTCTTGAAGCCTGTCCTCCCGGAGCTATGCACCTCAATTTTTGATTGCTTCACTTGTTGACAAAACTTGCTTCTATTGGTAAAATTTTTCAATCTTCGGGGTAGGGTGAAATTCCTGACCGGCGGTGTGGGTTTAGGCCCGAGTCCGCGAGCTTCGATTAAATACGAGGCAGAATCCGTTAGAATCGGATACCGACGGTAAAAGTCCGGATGGGAGAAGATTATTTCTAAGTATATATAGTTGTTATTTACCCGGAGACTTTGAACTCCGGTTTTTTTTATTATTATGAAGAAAGAAGAATATTATATGGAAAAGGCCTTTGCCCTGGCCGAAAGAGGTAGGAATTTTACTTCCCCTAATCCAAAGGTGGGCTGCCTTATTGTCAAGAAGGGCCAGATTGTTGGCCAAGGATGGCACAGGGCTTACGGAGCTCCGCATGCGGAAGTCGAAGCTATAAAATCTGCAGGTGGAGAGGCTTCCGAAAGTACTGCCTATATAACTCTTGAACCCTGTAATCATCATGGAAAGACTCCCCCTTGCACCGATCTTATAATCAAGAGCGGAATAAAAAGGGTAGTTTACTCAGTAAAGGACCCTGGTCTGCAAAAAAATTCTTCGGATATATTGCGAGCAGCTTCAATAGAAGTAAGTGAAGGAGTCCTGAGGGGGCAGGGTGAGGACTTACTGGCCGGCTACCTTAAATCTGTCAAATATGGAAAACCTCTTGTAACTCTTAAGTCGGGTCTTACACTTGATGGTAAAATCGCTTCAGTTAAAGGAAAGTCAAGATGGATAAGCTCTCCCGCCACAAGAGAATTAACCATGGAAATGAGGGGGGAGTATGATGCTATTTTAGTTGGAGCTAACACTGTTAATATGGATAATCCGCTCCTTACCTATCGTCTTGAGGATCCTCCTGCCAAAAATCCTTTGAGAGTGATAGTAGATGGGCGACTCTCGGTTAGGGAAGATGCCCGCATAATAGGAGAAAACACTCTAATTTTGACAGCCTCTGAAGATACTGCCAAAATCGGCCGTCTTGAAGATAAGGGGGCAGAAGTAATTTCTTTAGACTCCTCTTCTGGTGAAATTTATGCAGAGGATATTTTGAGGATACTTCATGAAAAAGGTGTTCTTTCACTTTTAGTTGAGGGCGGTGGCGAGACTAATTGGTCATTTATAAATTCAAAAGAAGCGGATAAAATATTCTATATACTTGCTCCTATGATTCTTGGAGGAAGAGGGGCCCCAACCCCCTGTGGTGGGACTGGGTTTGATGAACCCTCCCATGCCTTAAAGCTTACAAATCTTAAGGTTAGCAGATGTGAAGAAGATATTATCGTCAGTGCGGATATATTAAAGTAATGTTTACTGGGCTTGCAAAAGATTTGGGTCGGGTTGTGCGGATAGGGGGGGGAAAAATCCTGATTAAAACTTCTCTTGAAGGCATCGAAGAGGGGGATAGTGTGATGGTCGATGGAGTTTGTCTGACGGCCTCGGAAGTAAAACCCGGCAGTGTCTGTATGGATGTGGGGACAGAGACCTTGAAAGTAACAGCCTTAGGAACTTTAAGGGCTGGTAGTAGGGTAAACCTTGAGGATTCTTTGACACTCTCCTCTAAACTTGGAGGTCATATTGTCTATGGACATGTAATGGAAGTCGGTAGGATAATATCTCGCCGACGAATGAAGAACACTATAATATTCCGTATAAAGGCCCCAAAGTCATTTACGGATAAACTTATTACCAAGGGCTCTGTTTCTGTTAACGGCGTCTCACTTACAGTCAACAGGGTTGATAAAAATTTTTTTGAGGTTGGACTTATACCGGAGACTCTTGCGAGGACTAATCTTGGGAATGTCCGGATGGTTAACCTAGAAGCAGATATGTTAATAATGGGGGGGAGAGGATAGAGTATGAATAAAAAGAAATTTGCAGATATAAAAGATGCGATCGAAGATATAAAAAAAGGGAAAATGGTTGTTGTCGTGGATGATGAGTCTCGGGAAAATGAGGGGGATCTGGTCATGGCCGCCTCCAAAGCTACCCCTGAATCAGTGAATTTTATGGCTCGTTACGGACGGGGTCTAATCTGTGTATCACTGGAAAGTGATCGTTTGAATTCTCTAGGTCTCAAATCTATGGAAAGAAGAAATACAGCCGAATGCCACTTCACCGTTTCTTGTGATGCAGCGGAGGGGATTACTACCGGTATTTCTGCAGCAGATCGTGCTCATACGATTCAAATATTGGCCAATCCGCAAAAAGGCGCTGAAGCTATCTCTACTCCTGGGCATATATTTCCAATCAGATATCGTGAGGGTGGTGTATTGGTAAGGGCTGGCCACACTGAGGCTTCAGTAGATTTGGTTCGGAGTGCTGGACTTTTTCCAGCTGGCGTAATATGTGAGATAATGAATGAGGACGGGACTATGGCCCGTCTTCCTGAGCTTGAAAAATATGCTGAAGAACATGACTTGAAACTTATAAGCATTGAAGAGCTAATCGAATATAGAAATAGAACAGAGAAGCTTGTAGAGCGACTGGCGAGTACCCGCCTGCCTACAGCATATGGAAATTTTAACCTTCACCTCTACAGGGGTCTTAATGAAAGAAGTGAACCACATGTGGTTTTGATAAAAGGCGATATTTCAAGTGAAGAGCCAGTTCTCGTACGGGTTCATTCGCAATGTCTTACTGGTGACCTTTTTCGTTCAAAAAGATGTGACTGTGGGGAGCAGATGGATAAGGCTCTGGAGGCGATAAATCAGGAGGGTCGCGGCGTGTTTCTCTACATGAGGCAGGAGGGCCGGGGTATAGGAATCAACAATAAAATCAAGGCCTATTGTCTTCAGGATAGGGGAATGGATACGGTTGAGGCAAATCATGCTCTTGGGTTTAAGGCAGACCTCAGGGATTATGGCATAGGAGCTCAGATACTATCTGACTTAGGGATTCGGCGTGTAAGGCTTTTGACCAATAATCCTAGGAAAATAGTGGGCCTTGAAGGATATGGGCTTGAAATAGTAGAGAGAGTTCCCATAATGGCTGCATCAAACCCCTATAACGAAAAATACCTTAAAACAAAAGTAGAGAAAATGGGACATATTTTTGAGTAAAAAGGAGAAGAAATGGAAATTATAAAAGGAAGAATCAACGGAATCGGTAAAAGGGCTGCTATTGTTGCATCAAGGACAAACGAACAGATTGTAAGGCGTCTTGTAGAAGGTGCCTCGAATGAGCTTTATAGGGCCGGAATGGAGGATGGAGATATAGTGCTTGTAGAAGTTCCAGGGGCCTGGGAAATAGCAGGTTGTGTAGAAAAACTGCTGAAAAATTCGTCTGATTCTTTTGATATGGTTATATGCCTAGGGGCAGTTATAAGGGGTGATACTCCACATTTTGAGTATGTCTCGTCTCAGGTAGCAAAAACTATAGCCGAACAGGGGGTGAAAAGTGGACTACCTGTTGCCTTTGGTGTCCTTACCTGTGATAGCTTGGATCAGGCGCTTGAGCGTTCTGGTGGCAAGGCTGGCAATAAGGGCGAGGAGGCAGCGCGTGCGGCTCTGGAAATGAGTGATATATATCGGAAAATAGGTTCTTAAATGGGGGTTAGAAGGGATGCCAGAAAACTGGCAGTCCGGGCCCTATATACAGCCGAACTTCTATCTCTTCCTTTAAAGGATGTCTGGGAAATGCTGACGGGAGGAGAGGTTTCTGGGACTTCGGGAGAATTCGCTTGGTCTCTCTGTAGTGGTGTTCATGAAAACCTTAAGTTTATTGATGAGCTTGTTGAGGAGTTTACTCTGAACTGGGAGACCGAGCGGATTGCCGCTGTGGATAGGGCTATTATCAGAATGGGGCTTTACGAGATTTTCTTTGAGGACTCAATACCCCGGAGCGTTTCCATAAATGAAGCGGTGGAACTTGCCAAGTATTTTTCGACGGGCAAATCTCATAAATTTGTAAATGGAATTCTCGATTCAGCAAGCAGAAAGAAATCTAATGAAAAAAAATGAGCATGAAAAAGAGATAAGACGCCTGCGTGCAGAAATTGAGAAGCATAACCATCTCTACTATTCTGAAGGGCGCCCGGAAATTTCCGATGCTGATTATGATGTTCTTTTCAGAAATCTAAAGCGCCTAGAAGATAAATACCCCGAGTTGATGCTAGATGATTCTCCCACCCTAAAAGTGGGCTCTTCCCCCTCTACGGAAAGGGGGACACTGAAACATTTAAAGCCCATGCTCTCACTTGATAATACTTATTCTGATGCAGAGATAAGAAGCTGGATTGAAAGGATTACAAAAACAATAGGAAATTCATCTGGCTTCATAGTTGAGGATAAGATTGATGGTGTCGGCATATCTCTTCTTTATGAAGAAGGAGTTCTTTCAAGGGCTGCGACTCGGGGAAACGGGATTGAAGGTGAGGACATAACAGCTAATATTATGACTCAGAAGCTTATTCCTCGACGTCTTAAAGGATCTTCTATTCCTCCTATAATCGAGATTCGCGGGGAAATTTTCATTACTCATTCCGAGCTTGAGAGAATAAACATTAAGAGAGAGGCGTCCGGCGAGAAACCTTTCTCAAATCCGAGAAATACCTGTGCTGGGACCCTTAAACTTCTAGATCCCAATCTTGTAGCAGAAAGAAAGATGACCGCTTTTTTTTATGCCTATGGCGGTAGGGAAGGGGG
>LSQX01125942.1_pt1 | contig 16099 bp, 15 predicted proteins | sample 654561 | NCBI WGS metagenome assembly LSQX01 (sample SAMN04489861, study PRJNA283612) | anaerobic digester metagenome | isolation source: 4 biogas reactors fed with cattle manure at either 37C or 55C with and... | place: Denmark: Kongens Lyngby | collected 2014 | reverse complement strand
GTTCTTTTTTTGATGATACCTATATCTGTAAAGTGTTGGTAGCTTAGTTTATAAATACTAGGTGAATAAGAATATAACTCTTTCTTAGATCCTGCACAGGAAACCAACAACTCATATTCATGCATTCCCCTATTATACAATCTTAAATCATACAGGTTACCTAAGAAAGGATTCTTCCCACATTCTCTATTGTATAGATTGATTCCTTTAAGGCTTCCTGCTCCTTTATTCTTGATCAAGTGACCGAAGAAGTAAGGGGTGTCATCATCTACACCCACTGTAGTGTAAGGGGTAAAAACAGGAATGGTTTCGACAGGACTCAACCCACTTATATCGAAAGTATTATCTGTCTCATATACCTCATAATCACCTCCATTCTTAATCACTACCCTATAAACGGAAGTCCATCTCCTATCAATCACTATAGATTGGGTTATATGTAAAGTATCCTCATCTTCTTCTTCATAGTAATAACTGCAGGCGATTTGGGTTTGTTGGTTATATTGGAGAATAGGGGTTACATCAGGTGAAAGCCTACAAGTGAATACTATACCACCTAAGTCACCTTCAGGATATACATTCATCACGGCAGATAAAGGGCCACTTCTATCTATGTAGAAATCAAATTCAGCTTTACTGCCTTTACTTCTACTTAAGAGATAGTAATCTTCGGATCCTTCATCAAACAACATTAAATCCAGACAAGCCGTCATGCCTGTGTTAGGAATATCTTCCCACACCCATTGGGGCCAACTGCTAGTGTCACTATCACTCTTCTCAGGTCTCAAGTCGTAGTAAGAGATGTGTGTTTGTCCTTCATCATAAGCAATACCAGGTTTGAATGTCAGGCATGCCAACCCTTGATCATCCTTCACCCACTGGGATCTAATAATATTTCCATCCCAGTTATCTGCTGGGTCTAATGCATACAAAGAACCAACATCCCAAACAGGTCTGTTGTCCCCCCACACTTGCAGTGTTTCGCTTTCAAGATATGCGCTCCAAGAATATCCAGGATCTGTTGCTCTTTCTGTAGGTACATTCCTATATAGGTAAGTTCCTCTTGTACTACCTTCTTCCCCTGTCTGAGATGAATAAGCCGACTGTCCCCTATCTAAATTGATATTCATCAACATTGCATTAGCAGCAGGGCCCTTCAATTCTACAACATCATCTATTTCTTCACCAGGAGTTAGATTTGTAGAAGGCCTCAACCCTCTGAATATGCTAGGTTTCCCCCTTAATGGTGAGGCACTCTTCTCTGTAATGTTTAGATATGGGTTGTAATAAGCAACAAGTCCTTTCCAATCTGGATGATACTTCTTGCCTCTCAACCCTTCAAGAAGTTCTCTTGGGTATATTCTGACAGGTTCAGACCAAAACCACTCGTACATTTTTAATTCTTCATTATATCGTTGTACCCCATATACTAGGTGCTTGAGGGATACATCATTAGAAGGGTTAGCAAACCATAAAGGATCTGTGCCTGGGGGATCTAATAATAGATCAGGGGCTTTCTTCATGTAGCCTTTGGTGATTGCAACGTTCTCATGAGGAGTGAATAGGAAGATAGCTTTACTATATTCCTCTTCATACAAATCATCCACAATCTCATATTCTCCTGGAGAAGTTTCCCCTAAGAATAACCTCATATTGAAAATATCTTCTTGCGTTACATTCTGGTATGAGAAAGGGAGGAGACCGGTAGAATAAGATGTAAATTCTTTATAACTGGGGTGGGAAGATAACAAAGGCCTTTGATCTACTGGTATGGTATTTTCAGGAACCTTCAACAAAATATAATTTATAAGGGAAGACGTGGTGTAGGTAATAAAACTAGAAGAGTCATAATGTACACCCATATTCCACAAGTAAGCGTATTTGTGTTCCTTTCTATATTTGCTATCTTGTGCGTCAATACTCTTGGTAAACTCTTCACTAAAAGTGATTATAACAAAGTTCTCTGTTACTTGTGAACCAGGATCAACAACTAACCTGCTGACTTGTACACCAATATCAACTTGTTCTTGTACTCTTGTTTTCTTATCTAGTGCAGCTGACACAAAATCCAACCAAGGGAAATCCATCAAGCTAAGACTGCTATCCCCCGACAAGGTGTAAGTGACATAAGGATAATCTTGCCCCAACTCTTCCTGCAATGAATTCCTGTGGTATAAGATTTGGTCAGCTTGTAAATCAAAGAAAGAACCTGTCACAGATGATAGGTCAAAGAAAGAAGTTGCCTCATCAAGTCTAAATACCTCATCTGCATCTAATTTAATAACCCCACCCATTGGATCTGGTTGGTCTAGTCTAGGATAAGTATTCTTTACCAACGAAGCATCAATAACCCCTCTTAGGTTGTCCCAGGCAAATATTGGCTTGCTGTTTCTTAAATAACTGCTGGCATCATTCTCAAAATCATCCGCATTATAACCAGAGCTGGTATAGTATAAGGGATAAATGGTCCTTGCTGGAATCCTTCCTGCGTAAGTACTTAAGGGGTCAATAAATACTGTTCCCATTCTAGTGGTAATTCCAGGCATGTCGAGGGCACGGATGGATCTGTTGTCTTTGAACAAAGTAGATCCTGTTACCGAGAAAAGGGGAAGAACGGGGGCGAAGGTTCCACTTCTATTAATACTAGATAAAAGTATTTTATATAAACTAATAGACCCTGCAAACTTCCTTCTCAGTAGTTCAGATTTAAGATCTTGTATCTTGAATAAGTTTTCTTCCCTTAATTTGATTTGATAATCAATCTGCCCAGACAAATACAAAGAAGACATCCAGTCATCTATCAAGCTGGATTGAGGAGGCGAGTATCCCAACAATGTATAAATGGAAGAAAGTTTCTGGGCTATAACTGTATCTAGGGTTTCTTTATCCCCTTCTTCTTCTTGCAGGGTTAGAGGTACATTAGACCACTCACTACCAAGAGTGATTAGCTTTTTGAAAAGACCTCTATTCAACACGTGCTCTTCACTAAGGTTGACGTATTTTAATTTATTATGCAAACTGTTGATAAAAGAGTTATGTTCTGTTGCTAAGGCATCCCTGAAGAGAACACCCCAAAAATCATTTTGCATATTTCTTGGTACGTCTAGAGTAGCTGGATCCCTGGTTTCTGAGTAATGAGGGCTAGTATAAGAGTAATAAGGGATGGTAGATAACGCCACATCAATAAGGGCTGAAGGTTGTGGTGAGTTCATTGGATCATGAGATAGCAGAGGGGAAATGAGGCCTGAAGGATCCCTTATTTCTGTATCTAGCCCTTGGATTTCATTAAACTCTTCTACCATAAATGGTATTTTTTTGAAAAGCTCAACGGCATCCTTAAGTTCTATAGTATAGGTTTTTGTAGTTTCGTTGTAAATCATACCAGATCACACTCCACAGATATGAGCCTGTTTCTTCTATTTTGAGAAGCTTCTGAAATACTGCCCCCAATCCCTAGTTGGTCTTGAGAGTCAATGTACAACACCACATCATTATTTTTATCAAGGTCTTCAAAGACCAAATCACTGTCATAAGGTCTCATGCTGATATAAATATCTATGTAGTTTGCTAACACGCTCTTCACAAACCCGTTGAGGATTTCATCATTAGCTGCATTACACCTTACGTAGTTGAAATCATAAGGAGCTAAAGCTGATAGCAAAGTGGGGTCTTGAGCTGCACAACTTTGTAATGTATAATAGAAGGATTCTATATCAAATTCAAAGAAACCATCTCCTGCATCATCTTCGGTTTCATCTTCATTCTCTCTCCACCATACCAGGAAGGAGTTAAGAGCTCCAGGGTCTTGTTGGTAAGAATCTATCACCCTTTCTTGTGTTGCTGTTTCATCTGAGATGAGGTCTGCAAATTCAAGGTCTGTGTAGTATTTCTTTTTAAAATAAAATTGATAACCTTCTTTCAATTTATCATAGGTACCAGGTATTGTCTTGAAAGGATAATCATTAGTCACTTGGTCCTCAGGCCAAATAACCACGTTTTCAGTACCATCTTTTAAATAATAGAAAGCGTCTCCAGTTCTAGCGGCATCTTCTTTAATGAAAATAGAGGTGTGGAAAGGGGGAAGGTTTGAAGAAGGGCTTTGTTTGTAGAATATATCAATTCTCATTACATAGGTGGCTCCTGCTTTATAATCTCTAAACCCTTTCCTTAACCCAGTGCCTGCGAATAAGGAGTTGAAGGAGAATGGGATTCTCAAGGTTCTGATCCCTGTTGCACCACCATCTGGAATTGGAGCCTGTCGCAAGGTATTATTCCAATCCAACTTCGTGACTGCTTCCATCTCTGTTCTGACAGATTTAAGAGCTGGGAAGGTGGATTTTAAATCAGAAATTATATCAGCAGAATATACGGGCCTGGTGAAATCAAGATCTTTACTTCTTGCCCCATACTTGCTGTCAATCAAATCCCTTATATCTTTTTTCAAGGAGGACAAGTTATCTACCTTAGTTCTATCTGCGGTACAATTGATACCTACCCCGAACCCAACATATTCGGGGGGAATGAATTTAATAACATCAGTAGGGGCCTTTAACTCAGTTAGATAGTAGTTAATTAACCTTTCAATATTCTCATATGGGTTGCTCTCTAGAGAAGTGGCAAGATCTTCTAGTGAAGGAAGTATCATAGAAGCCCAAGTTACCCTTTGTTTGATACCAGTATCCCCATCTTCTGCCGTCTTAGCAAACACTTTTACTTTTGAAGCGTACTCACCGTTGAAGTCGATATTCTTGATAACATTCTCATAAGCTTCTTTAGTTGCTACAGTATATGTATTCATATAATATCTTGGTGCATTCTGTTTTATGCTGTATACAGATTCTTCATCAGTTCCACCAATAATAGGATCAAGGTTTATCCCATACAATTTCACACCAGGATGTCCGGGAATATCAGAGATGGTAAATTGTTCGAAAGTACTTGATATATTACCAGCGGCACCCAGCGACTCTAAGTAATCAATTCTAATACTCTTTATACCAGTGCCTGTAGATAAATTCATAACCTTGCCACGGCTACTACTTGCATTAAATTTCAAATAGATAACATCTTTATTATACAAGTCGTTATAGATTTCCACATCACTATCTGTTGAGTTGGATAGGTGTAAAGTATCAACTACTCTATATTCTTCTTCTGAGTTCTCCTTAACGGCAAATACTCTGAATAAACTTCTAGTCAGAACAGTATTGGCGTCTTCACAATTAGGGATTTCGACTGGAATAAACACATAGGGGTCTAACTTAGATCTAGTAGAAATAGCACGAGCAACATCAACAGGCATCTCAATTGATTTTTTTACCCCCTGGACAATAGTATTTCTAGTATAAGCAGAGTTGGCTGATAGTCCGAAAGAATTTTTAGAAGACCCGAGAGGGTTAAGAGAAGTCAAGAGATAATTGTTTCCTTTTGAATCAACCACAGTTGCTGACTTGCTAAAGTTGATTTCTTCAGCCAATATCTTCCAGCCAACAATCAAAGGATTGCTGGTGTTCAAGCTCAAGAAGTGATCCCGATAGATAGTCCTACCTACTTGATGAATTCTTGGATCTGCTGATATATATACATCACCGAAAGCAGATTTCTTCCTCGCAGGCTTATACCCCAATTGTCCTGCTGCTGCAACAATAGAGCTGGTGTTCTGAGCTGTGTCCCATTTGGTTTCCTTGAAGAGATGTTCAGCATACCTAGCTGTTTCAGCCTGTACTTCAGAAGTGGCTTTTAATATTGCCGAAATAACAGAATCACCAATGACTGCTTTCCAATCTGGGTTCTGTGATAGTTTATCTATATATCTTTGATATATGCTTGCTGAATCAAATGCTTTCATATGGAAACTCCTACTGCTAGGTTAAATATCTCTCTTCTTATTGGGTCTTTGACGAACAACTCTATCTTCCACCTTCTATTCTCCAAATCCTTCTCAACAGTTGCCTGTATCAAATCTAACTCACCCTGAAAGTTAGCTGTAAAGTATGTTTGGAGATCATTTTGAATTAAAGAGGCATTATAATCTGTAAGGGACTTGCCTAAAAACCCCCACAAGATTCCCCCTTTATCGGGTTCTCTTACATAGTCCCCATGGGAAGAAGTTAGCCAAAACAACACTTTATTTTTAATAGCTTCTGTACCATCTAATACAAATTCTTCTTTCTGTGATAGTTCAGCTAAGAGGTTGCTTCCTTTATAATTTAAGTCTTTGCCATCAATAAATTCCCTGGCTGTTTCCCCAAACAACTTTGTTTGTATTTCTGATAAGATGGGTGTGGTTGTTTTCATGGCTTGCTCCAATCCCAGCTGGTAACATAATAGGAAATGTTATAAGTTATAATACCAGAAGATTCCCACGACAAGTTCAAATCAGGCACTTTCTGTGGTAATATGTTGTTCAATCTAATTGTTACGTTGTCAGGGAGTTCAACGCGGATATCCTTAAATAAAGCCTCTTGTGCTTCTTCCTTACTATCATAGCTGATATAATGATCTTTCTCTTCGTTGTAAAATTTACTTAGCCATTTCTGGTGTAAATCCTTTACCGCAAAATTCTTGTTCTCTCTCCATGTAATAGTTACTATGTCACTTCTTTGGTATTTTTCTAAAGCAAATAGCTTGGTTGTATCGTGTCTTTTTAAAGTAATTCCAGCTCCTGCAAATGAAATACTAGAAGCATGCAAAGTGGAATACCTTAAATATTCCTCAACACCTTGACCTTTAGTTATAAAGTTTACAGTGAATAAATTACCGAACCCAGGAGAGTAATCAGTAAAAAGAGACCTTATATTGTCGTTTGTTGCAAGTACTAGCTTAGCCATGACTAGTTAGTTGAAACAGGGAATGAATTTACAAGAATGGGTTGATGTAAGTAGAATATATTAAATCAACAGTTAATTTGGTAGGGGCTGCCTGAGCATCGTGGGAATATTCTGTTGATGACATATTCAAGAATGTTACATCCCTAAACTCCCACATAAGGCCTTTAGTTTCATCATCTTTAAAGGCAACTGCAGTCACCACCAAAGATTCTTGGGGTTCAAATGTTTGCACAGAAGGGGTAGCATTAAAAGACTTGGATTTTAAATTTTCTAATAATTTATATATAACAAAGTTATTATCTATTCTTATGGTGAAAGTGAGCCTTCTTTCTAATTCAACCACACTACCCGGTTTTTGAATAGTGGTATTTTTATAAGGAATACTAACCACGGATCTCTTGGGAGATGGTGGTTTAAAGTTTTCTACTCTAACTTTTAATAACTCTAAATCATACGAAGAAAACCCCCAGGAGCTTGGGGGTATGAATGAGACTTCAAATAAATTGTCCATTGCGTCAGCCCCAGAGGACAATAGGGCTGACATAGGATTTTTTATCATACTGTTGCTGGAGTGCCATTATCAGAATACTTGCCGAACCTGAAGGTAGCAGTAGTTTTCGCAGGTTCCCCGTTCTCTGTTGAGAAGTCCGGGTTGGTGATGCTTTCAATCCAAACATCTTCATACACCCACTTGGTGATAGTATTTGAAGGAATGGAAGGAGTGTCAGTACCTGCAGAGGCAACATCAGAGGTGTTTTTAATAGAGGCCCCAAGTGCCCTTACTTCAATCTTGCCCCCCGCTGGAATTTCTTGAGAAGCATACCCAATAGAACCAATAGAAGTTTTTGCCTTCCAAGCCAGGAGCGCATTATATACATCCCAATGTGCGTCTACTCTGAAAGTAATAGGGAATTGCCTATCTATTACTACCTTTGAGCCTGGTCTAGGAAGAGATACTGTCTTCCAGTGAACATCATATGTCTGCTGTGAATCACTAGGGGGTGTGAACCCATCAGTTCTAATCCTCATTTTACCTGCTGCGTCTGAACCTGTGGTCACCCCTGTAGGTAAGGTGAATATTACCTCATACAGGTTAGCCATTGCATCAGCACCAGCACCTATCAGTTCACTCATAAATGTATTAATTGCCATATCCTCTTTCTCCCTTAAACAATCTCGGTGCCTTGTGCATAGTTAATAAGGGTCAGCTCGACACCTTCACTGAAGATATCTACTTTCACCTTCACTACAATGGCAAACTTTCTTTCTTGAAGCACTTCTGTTGTATTTACAGCTGTCGAAGTGTCTGCCACTGCATCAGCCCAAATCCTTGAGATTCCTTCAATTCTTGGTCTTAGAATATTATCAATCTGTGTCTGTCTTAATTCCCTATAGAAGGGGTTATTAGGTTTACCCAACTGCGGAATCATAACATTATTTCTTGCCTCTCTAAGGAAGGCCAAGAATGCTGAAGCGTGACCAATATAAGACCAATCACTCAACTCTCCACCCTGTGCTGTCTTCTGTCCAACCACCATCACACCATAAGATTGGTCTCTAACGATTGGGTTGAAGTTGGCATTATCAAGAAGAGTCAGCTGGTCCTTGTTGTATTTATGTTTTGCTTTCTTGACCGAAACGTTCAACTGACCACCAAGCCCATTTGCATTAAGATACATAGGTGCAACCCCACCCATCCTCTCGCTGACACAAGCCAGATACATGGCAGCTAATGCCCCGGTAAGTGGTGACCAATAATCTTCTTTGGTGAAAGTGCTTCTTCTTAGGAAGGAGTTGGTACTAATGAAGTAGTTAGATCCTTTAGCCAGCTGACCAACATCGCCCACCTCTTCTGGTGAGATTTCAATGTTTGCAACAAATCTAGATAGAGTGTGTTTGCTTGCCAACCCAAAGAAACCTGTGTCGTCTTCTATTTCAAGAACATCTGGCCTGAAGAATACTTCTACATGCTCATAATCAGAATCACTTGCTATAACGTTCCATGCTGCTTCAAGATCATTATCTCCAACTTCTCTCACTCCTCTTGCAAGCCTAAAACTAATAGCAGGCATTGTTGGGGAGAAGGATGTTTGGGTTGCAGTATAAATAGTGTTTTCATCAAAAGAATCAACCACAGCAATATCAACAATGTGTTGATCCGCTAGCTTCTCGGCAAAGCTTAAAGTTGCCCCAAAACCATCTTTATCATCATTCAACAGTGAACCAGCAATATTCTTGGTGCTATATGTAGTGGGTGTGATAGGCTCAGATGCTGTAAAGGAAATCCTATTACCCAACTTCTGTGAAGGAAGCACCATCGAGATGGATCTTTCACTTACGTACTTGGGGAAGATAGTGGCTTTGATTGCATCAGCATTAAGAATTGCTTTCCAATACACATGCACGGTGTTGATGAACTCTTCAGATCCCCAGAATTGCGTGAAGGAAGCCTTTGAGAAATACTTGCTTACAACAGAGCTTGATACAGGCTCTAAGTCGTCAGCTACAATATCAAATGCATCAGTTCCACCAGAAATTGAACCTAGTGAGTATAGGAGTTGGGCACCTGAATATAATGCGAAGTCACCGGTCTCTTCTTTCAAGCCAAGAACAATAAGTTCTTCTCCGGGAATATCAAACACCAACTCACCCACTGTAGGGCTAGTTGCTGCTGTCTTCAATATTCTGCTTAGGTTACCAGGAACAAAAGATGCAGAATCTAAAACATCAATTCCTTTTGCATCTTCTACTAGGACTTCGTGTGCATCAAATCCAAATTGAACTGAAAGGGTGCTGTTTGCAAAAGACAATGCTTTTTGATCCACCAGAGCCGCTTCAGAGGTAGCAAACATGGAGGCTTCTTTTCCTACAGGAACAAGAACAGTGGGATCACCTTCTTGGAAGATGTTAATGCCTTCTACATCCAACCCTTCGTTCACTTCCCCTAAATTAACACCTTCAAGGGCAACAGGTTCAGCTGAGGCAAATATGCCAGCTGGAGTCACATAAGCAACTGGAATCTTGCTGTTTCCTGCCTGTGAATAGGGTGCTGACACGTATACGTCAAATTGTTTGTTGAAATCAAGTACTTCTTGAATATGAGGATATTCTTTGGAAGTATACCCCAAGACCTCATATACCAAAGATGGGCTCTGCGCAGGAATGAGGATAGGATCAATAGGACCCTTCGCTGCCTTTACTACGGTAAAACCTTTTAGAGTTTCAGTAGAAGGTGTGGTACCTGCACTCAAATCTCTTTTTAATATGGAAATTCTGTTTGTATCCATTTCTCATTAGCTCCTATGTTGAATTAGTCTACCAAGTTACCCCTACTAAAGTTTCTTTGCTAGCTTCAACCTCTTCCTTTTTGGAGGTATTAATCTCTAAAGCCAAAGATTTTGAAGTTCCTTGTTCTGAAATAAAAGTTAAGGTAACTGCATACCTGCTGTTTTTAATTAGTCCTGTAAAAACGTAACTCTTGCTATCTCCAGGCAACCGAATATCTTCCCTTCCTTCTAATGAAATTATTACCTCTGATAAGGGGGTATCAGCTTGCCATTCTACTCTTGCAGTGCTTTCTGTGGTGTTAAGTACTCGAGCGTATTCAATTAATATCTCTGGGTTATAATCAAACAACGCTTTGACTGACAACGTTTTCATTAGGTGTTTATCTTTCAACAAAGACAAAATGACTTCTTCCGTCAGATAAAATTTATCATCATCAATAGCTTCATCGACAGCATCATAATCTGTTTGTTTGGGGGGCCTGAGGGAAAAAGATCTTAGATGAATGGTTGCTTTGATTACAAAAATTCTATTTGACTCTAACCAATCTTTTTCTTTGAAATCAGGATTGAATTGTAAGTTTTGAATTTTAATATTCAAAGGTATCTCTAGTGTTTCATCTCTCCAGGCAACTGTAGTATAATTGTATCTTTCTCGATAAGATTGCCACAAGAGTAACTCATATGCTTGTCTTGCATCATCTTCCCTGTCAAAATGAAACAAGACGTCTATGTCAGTAGTCACCATCATCGCCTGAAGAATACGAGATTGAACAGTTATCCCTCTCTCTAGCATAGCTGCAGGGTTAGCCGCAATTCTAGTATCAGGCACCCACCCATCATTAAGAGGCCAATAATTTGCAAAAGGGAATCTTAGAGAAGCGACAGGAACTGTTGAATAGCTGACAGCGGGGTCTGTCAATTCAAATCTTCTTCTATAAGCATACTGAGGCGAAGCCAGAAAGACACGGGAAACATCTTTTCTGAATATTGCCTCAGCCAACCACCTTTCCAGGGCTATATATAAAGAATAGTATGTGGCTACATAATTATCGTGGTTATAATATTGTTTTCTAGATAACTCTTCCATCTATAGAATTAGTGGAATTTTCAAGCAGAGACAGACAAGTTTTTGCAACACGTCTGTCTAAAGGAGGGTTTTGCCTTTGCAAGAACTCTTTGAAGATCTCAGGTATCTTTATATCTAAAATATCTGAAGAATTCAAATCCTCCCCAAAAGAAGATTTGCCCACAACATTCTTCAAAGTTGCTTTTATAAAAATATCTCCATACTCTTCTCTTGCCACCTTTTCTCCACTACAATTGGTAATTGTATAAACAGGAGTCAAAGCCCCCGAGAGTGGCAAGGGATCAGGATATTTCACCGTAAGGAACTCTAAGAAATTAGGAAGTAGATCTTCGCTTCTTCCTTCTTTTGAAATCAACCATGCAGCCCTGTCTGTTGCATTCTCATTTACTTTATTTGCATATACAGAACCTATATAAATTTTTGAATCAATCCTCTGGTGAATATGTCCCAGGCATATATGATCTACATCCAACCTCTCTAAGTTAAAAATGGTGTCTGAAGAGGTAAAATGAGCAGCCGGAGTAGAGAAGTGCCCTACTAGTAAATCATAGTGCTTCTGATATCTTTTTTCTAAATACAACGAAGAATATTTATCTTGCATTGACTTTTGAAAACCTGTTGCTTTGTAATAAGGCATCATCAACACATCCATTCCTTGAATGGTTGCTTCTGTCAATGTTTCATAAATAGTGACATTGGGTAAGTGGGATAAAAATGAATAGGCTAGTTGTTGCAAACCATCTTTCATTTTCTTGTCGTGGTTACCAACTACTATATGGATGTGTTTGAATTTAGAACCCATTATGAACCTAAAAAGGAATTCTGCTATCAAGCCACCATTAATAGCATAAGCAACCAAGTCACCTGCTAATATCAATTCATTTTCTTCGTTGTTATGTTTCCAGGCTATAAACCAACTGATGATATCATTAGCTACTTTGATAAAATAAGGCTTGGAAGCGGAGAAATGTATATCTCCTAACAAAACAATCAAACTCTAGGTCTCCTTATATTTCCGAAAACAAACTCTCCTGGATTATCATCATCCAATCCGATAGATCTTCTAACGGCCTTCTTGGACACCTGGCTGTTACGGCCATCGATGATTACTCTTTCTATGTGCTCATCTTTGACTGGTATCGCCCTTACTAGCTGTAAGTTTATGCGGAGTTGATTGGTGTTACTTTGTACGTAAGATAAGAAAGGGTATTTTTTTATCATTTCATCTTTAGTATGAATGAATAATAAATCATCTGCTGATTGTAATTCGCCCACAAACAAGGTAAAATCGTCGTGAAACCTTGGGGGTACTATACTGGGTATATTATCACTAGAATCCCCAAACAAAGCTTTGTATGCGACAACATTATCACAAGTAATGGGAAAGCCCATCTTGTAGGATAAATCTTTAACTGTCTCAGGGGTATTTCCATCTGGAATCCAATCAACCGATTCAGAAAGATATCTTACCCAATCTAGATCGTTAGATACTAAAAGAGCTGTTTTGTTTTGACATCTTCTTCTCAAGATGGGTTCTACTAAATCATCTGCCTCCAATCTGGGTATTTGGATTACATGGTATTTCTTGCTAGAAACCATATAATAATACTTGAGAAGGTTTACAGAGTTATAGAATTCTTTAGGTTGTTTTGCTCTATCTTTTTTATATTTACTATAGGCTTCTTTTCTATCAGCAAAGTAAAAAGAGGATTGAAGATCAGCTCTGCTTGTGGGGTTATCAAACAGTAAATAAATATCTCCTGTTGAGTGAAGATATTCTTTTTCTAATTGCTCAAGCTTTTCAATGAAATTGCAGACAGCCTGCTTGAATACTTGTTTTTTTGAAACAAAAGCAGGCTTCTCTTTCTCGTAATTAAAATATCTATGTGCGACATTCAAAACATCGACTATTAAGCAATCATATCTCATGCACATTAATATAATATCACTATGGTATTATTTTAACCTCGCATACGAGTCACTGTTTTGAACTCTTCCTGTTCCACCTCAACAATTCTTTGGTTGTTAGGAAGGTCTTCTTTGATTTGTTTTAGTTCTTCTTTAGTAACTACTTTTTCATCCAGCTTAACTTGATCACTCATTTTTTTCTCCTGTGATTAACTCTTGCAAGTGATCCCACTGAAGGGGTCCTGCAATTATTTCCCACCATCTCATTCTTTCATTATAAGAAATGGGGTTCCCCATAATAGGATCTCTTCCTGAATCCAACATATTGTGGGAATATCTATTCAATATAACAACGTTATCAGGTTCATAACAAAGCTTCGGGTGGGTAGAAACAGGAAAAACGTGTGCAGGATCCAACGTGTCTAACAACCCTGAACCATTCTTTTTTAGATACAACCCCTGCTTTGCTGTAATAACCATCATTAGGCGACAGGTATTAGAATCTCTTTTCCTTACAAATTCTTTTACCTTCTTCCATTCAGCATCATTACTATCTCTTCTTCCCACTACCTGGCTACCAATTCATTTAGGAGAGTAGATCTACTAAAGAAAAAATCACCTGCTTCTTCTAAAGTTTTGTACTCACCCTTCCTATATTTCCTCAGAAAGAAAATGCAGGAATAATTCATCTTATATCTATACATCTTATAATCCCTTTCTGATTGAATTATAAGGATGTCATCTAATGTAATAACCTTGTCGATTTTAAAAATCTCAGTATCAACCACTTCCTTGTAAATAGGGACTTCATCCACAGAGGTTCCATTTGCAATAAGGGTTGCTTGTTCTTCAGGAGTCAGCTTAACTTGCTCTTTAGTCACTTTGGCTAATCTTGGATAATGATTATCACTTAAAGATTGTTTGATTTCATGGATGAAACTTTTCACCGGGATGGTAAAGTCCCATTCAAATTTATGTTTCAATCCAGTATTCTCATGAATTATCTCAACAGCTTGATCAGATACTACAAAAGATATGAGAATAGGTGCCTTTTGAGCAAAGTTAGTAAATCTGGTTTTAAATTCCGCCATGTACTTCACGGAGTCAGTTTTTGTATATAACACATTCTACTCCTTGGTTGCAAAGTATTCTTCGACAGCTCCTACCAAGGTATCATATGTATTATCGTCTAGAGGTACATTGCCGCCGCGATATTTCTTATACAAGGCATAGGCCTGCTTGACACTTTTAAGGTCCAGATCTTTATTTTCTGCATATGTCTTGAGGCTTGCTGCTGCATCTTTCTTGATCTCTGCTGCCTCTAGCTCAATATCATAAGCCCCTGAAAACAAACTGATCACTTCTTCGTTTGAAATTGTCATTTTTATCTCCTTGACATTTGTTATTTAAATTAGTGGTCTTGCATATGACAGCCACTTCTTTTTAAGAAGATCTCCTATGCTTCCTTTGAGTTCATAATCACCAACATCTTTTGTTGGTGACCCCTCTAACATTTTAGGAAGATATAAAATCCAAACATTCTCCAACCCCTGTTCCTTCAAATGTTCAACTGCTTTTAAACCTGCGGGATCATTATCAGGAATAAACACAAACTTCTCAAACTGCTTTATGAGGTATATTTGTCGTCGGGTAATACCTGCACCAAACAAAGAAGTGCTGTTTTGCAACTCTGGGTATTTCCTCATAATAGCTAAATCCATAATACCTTCTACTGCATATACTGGTTCCTCCTTATTCAAATTATCTATATCGTAAAGCGTATTAACGCTGGAATTTTTTGGGTACTTGCACTTAGGGTAAGTCCTGTCGTTGTAGGACTTGTCTGTTACATCTCTCCCTTCAATGGAGACCAACTTGCCATTTTCATAGATAGGAATGGTAAGTCTCTTTTCAAAAAGAGTATTATTTATTTTACCTTTTTCTATATATCTCATTCCCATGTCAAAAGCAACAGATAAAGGAATAGCTCTTTTCCTCAAATACCTAGAGGCTAGAGGAGTGTGCTTGACACTTTTGAAATCTTCAGGGTTGAATTGGACATGAGTGTTTTTAAAATAATCTTCAAAATCTTCTTGAGGTGGTGGTTGCATACTCCTTCTGAAAGCATACATATCAAAAGGATCTTCTTTTATGCCTAAGGTTTTGTAAAGACTTTCACCTTTCACTTCTTGATATAATTTTTCAATAGATCCCCCTCTTTGACAAGAGAAACAACGAAATATACCCTTATCTAAAGAGATGGAAAGAGAAGGGGTTTTATCTACATGGAAAGGGCAATGCACAAATATACTTTTAGTATGTTCGTTGATAGCTTTCTGTGACTTCAAATTAAGAAGGTATACAGCTTGTCTGGTGAGTTCTTCTCTTGATATCATCTCACTTGTAATATAACAGTTACTTCTTTACAATTAGACCTGCTTCGCGATGATCTGTGTGCCAATAATTGTCGTGTACTGTTTCTTCTTTTACAACTTCGTGAACATTTTTTTTGTCTTTGATATATTCACCAATAGGAATTTTCTTGCCTTTATAGGTAAGACGTCTGATGTTGTTATGTTCTACATCCCACAAGAACATTGAATAGTCCATCAAGGTTTTTCTCATAGTAGCTTGCATGTCTAAAGGAACCAATTCAATAAGATCTTCATTTTTGTACGTTCTATATGAAGTATCCCCATCTATCCAAGCTCTTACTTTTTCTTGATATGGATAAGGTTGATATACCATGAAATGAAAACCTGTTTTATCTAAACTCATTTGATTCCCCCTGATTTAATTAGTAGTACTTGCAAAACTTATATAATTTCTATATTGGAAAAGCAAATCAATATTTATTAATTAATTTTAATTATTTATTATATATATACTTATTTCTATATATTATTTATATATTATATATTATAAAAAAATCTACCTTTAATTTTCTATTTTATTAAATATTTTTATTTATTAATATTATTATATAT
>LSQX01275297.1_pt1 | contig 16100 bp, 10 predicted proteins | sample 654561 | NCBI WGS metagenome assembly LSQX01 (sample SAMN04489861, study PRJNA283612) | anaerobic digester metagenome | isolation source: 4 biogas reactors fed with cattle manure at either 37C or 55C with and... | place: Denmark: Kongens Lyngby | collected 2014 | reverse complement strand
ATGTCGATCAGGATGACGTATTGAAGAAGATCCTTCTTGCAGCTCCCGGCGCGAAATTAGACGGCGTAAAGTACGACGATATTTCCGCATCGTGTCCTGCGGCGCCTTGGGGCTTCGCGGATAAAACGTCTCGCCTTGCGCTCGGGGATGATGCCGACAAGAATGCGCTCTATTCTCCGATCAGCCTCTATTATCCGTTGGCAATGCTTGAAGCAGGATCAGCCGGCACGACGCGTGAAGGTCTGCGCGATCTTTTATGTCTGTCCGATCAAGACATAAGCGCAGAGCTTCGTAAGCTCTACTCGCTCATGACAAAGGAAGATAAAGACAGTATCGAACAGATCGCAAATTCGGCTTGGCTGTCTAACAACTATAAGGATGATCTCCGTCAAGAGTGGCTGGATCAGCTTTCGAACGATTATTACGCATCTGCCTTCGCCGTTGATTTCACCGACCCTGTAACCTCGGAACAGATGAATGCTTGGGTAAAGAAAGCCACACGCGACAAGATTGACCCGAAATTCGAGCCTGATTACTTTGATCCTTTAGTTATGTTTGTATTGATCAATACGCTCTACTACAAAGCAAGCTGGCGAACTTCTTTTGATGAGAAGTTAAATACGGAAGACACATTTCATACACCGACAGGCGACGTGAAAGTCACCTTCATGAACGGCGGTTTGAGCGACGCGATGCACGTTGAAGGCGATCGTTGGCGCGCCGCACAGCTCAATCTGACGAGCGGTTTCGTACGCTTCGTGCTTCCGGATTCCGGTGTCACGCCGGAAATGCTCTTAGAAGACGAATCGTTTTTACAGGATTTGCGAAACAGCACATGGCAGTCCTGTGAACTTGCGATCACGGTGCCTAAGTTTACCTATCGGTCGAATATCGATCTTTTGGAAGCGCTCGAACCGATCAGCGTTATCACACTGCTTCAGACAGATCCCGATTTTTCCGGTTTGTTGAAGGAAGAGTCTGACGCAGATCCATATGTAAGCAAAATCGATCAACAATCCTTCATAGCGTTCGAAGAAGGGGGAATTGAAGCGGCTGCAATGACGCTCGTTGAAGTCTCTGATGAATGTGCCATGATGCCGATTGAGATCAAACTTGACCGACCGTTCATATACGTAATTGAAGACGACGCAGGCGCGCCGCTCTTTGTCGGCATTGTGAGAAACCCGCAAACTTCGCGATCACTCGAATAACCGTGTGTCACGGCTGTCACAACGGTGCGCGAGCGAGTTATTATAAAGTTTATAGGAACGTGGCCGTGCGTCACGTGTGCCATACCAGTTACACGAGAGGCGTTTAAAAGTTTATAAGAACGTGACCGCGCGTCACGGGTACGATATAATCGCGACGCCGACCACATGAGAAATTGAAAAACGATTTCAGAAATAAATAAAAAATATCCCTTAACTAAGGGAAAGAACAGGAGAGATCCACAATGAAAAAGACTGTGATATCAGGAAGAGACGCAAAACAAAAGGTGAGCCGCAGGGGAGCACGTTTTCTTGCCCTGGCGCTCGGCATGCTCATACTATTCAGTGTGACGGCTTGTTCAACGAACGGCGAAAAGCCGCCCACACCGTCTGAAAGCGTGTCGCCCGACATAGATAATGAACGACCGGATGAGACGGACAAGAATGCACCCGATGCACCTGATATCGATCAGGATGAAGCATTGAAGAAGATCATTCTTGCAGCTCCCGGGACGAAATTGGATAACGTAAAGTACGACGATATTTCGGCTTCTTTTCGTGATGCGCTCTGGAGATTCGCGGACAAAACATCTCGTCTTGCACTTGGGGGCGATACCGATACAAACGCGCTCTATTCGCCGATCAGTCTCTATTATCCGTTGGCGATGCTTGAGGCGGGATCAAAGGGTGCGACACGCGACGGCCTGTGCGATCTATTAGGCCTTTCTGAACAAGTCGGCAGTGAACAGCTTCGCAAGCTCTACGGGCTCATGACGAAAGAGGAAAAAGAAAGTATCGAACAGATCGCGAATTCGGCTTGGTTGTCGAACGAATACAGAGATCAAGTCAGCCAAGACTGGCTGGATAAGCTTTCGCACGATTTTTACGCATCTGCTTTCGCCGCTGATTTCAATGATCCTGCGACCTCGGAACAGATGAATAAATGGGTGAAGAAAGCCACACGCGACAAGATTGATCCGGAATTCACGCCGGATTTCTTCGGCCCTGACGTTTTGCTTGCCTTGATCAATACGATTTACTACAAATCAATTTGGCGTGGTTCATATTTTGAAGAGCAATTTAACACGGAAGACACGTTTCACGCGCCTGCTGGCGACGTCAAGGTTACTTTTATGAACGGCGGTTCGAGCGACGCGAAACATCTTGAAGGCGATCGTTGGCACGCCGCACAGCTTGATTTGGTGAACGGTTCGATTCGCTTCATCCTGCCGGATGCAGGGATTACACCCGAAATGCTGCTGAAAGACGAAACGTTTCTTCAGGATTTGCAGAATGGCAAATGGCGACAGTGCGATCTGGCGATTGCGGCGCCTAAATTTTCCTATCGTACTGACATTGATCTTTTGGAGGCGCTTGAACCGATCGGCGTCCGTGAGCTTCTTCAGGAAGACGTCGATTTCTCCGGCATGCTGAAGGACGACTCGACCTTGTTGGAATTGGCTGTCAGCAAAATTGATCAAAAAACCTTTATCGCGTTTGAAGAAGGCGGAGTTGAAGCGGCCGCGGCAACCGTCGTAGTGGTTGTTCCAACGTCTGCGCCGATGCCGGACGATATCGTCAGGATTACGCTTGACAGACCCTTCCTATACGTCATTGAGGACGACGCAGGCGCGCCGCTCTTTGTCGGTATTGTGAGAAATCCGAAAGCTTCCTGATCACACGACGCAAGTTGCATGGCGATCAGTTGGATGGTTAAGAGGAAATAAAGCGAAGTTTGAGCACCGCATTTATCGACCGTTTGAGAGGAAGGTGTTACAATTTCATGGATAGGAAGTCTTTTTCGATGAAAAGAATACGGCGTAATGCGTGTCAATCCGCCGCTTTTCCTAAAATCCTGAAAGGGTTATACATCACTCCATGGCAGCCGATTTACCGCCAACCGACGAGCATATCATTGCGCTCTACCGGCAGTGTTCCGAAGACGCGGTTGAAGCGACATATCAAAAGTATGGCGGTCTGCTCTTTCAGCTTGCCTGGAACATCCTTGAAAATTACGAAGATGCGGAAGAATGCGTCAATGACACATGCCTTGCGGCATGGAACGGTGCAGCCGATGTACGGCCTGGATCGCTCAAGTCTTGGCTTTGCCGAATCGTCAGAAACGAGGCTATTGATCGCGTACGCCACAGGGCATCGCAAAAGCGCGGAGACGGGAGTGTCGATATTTTGCTTGATGAACTTGCCTTCTGTCTCCCGAGCGATGAAGATACGGCAAGAGAGCTGGAGCAGCGGGAGCTGGCGTCTGCGATCAGCGCCTATCTTCGAGAACAACCGCAAAATCGGCGCACAGTCTTTATACAGCGATATTATTATGCATCCTCTATGTCCGATATCGCTGTTGAGCAGGGTATGACGACCAAGGCGGTGCGACAGCTGCTTTATCGGATGCGTCAGGAATTGAAAGAACATCTTCAAAGTGAAGGGTATCGAGATGATGAACCGGAGTTCTGAAAACGAAAAAGAAGAACGGAAGGTCAACCGAAACGTTCCGGAATACTTGCGTTTACATAATTCAGATAAGCAAGACCACGATGCATGGCCGCTTTTTACGGCAATGTCCGATCTTGATGACGATCTTTTGCGTGACGTAAAACCTGCCGGAAAAGCTTCATCCGCAAGCGTATCCGAAATGAACCGTGCGCCAAAAGGGAAATCTTCGTTTTGGAACCGTTACAGTAAGTCTTTCTCGGCAGCAGCCTGCCTTCTCGTTGCGGTAGGCATGGTCTTTATCCTCCGTCAATCCGGCTTATTGAAAGGATTCGCAGATCGTACTGGGGAAAAAGCAGCAAACCGTTATTACGATATGTCTGCAGAACCGGGATATCTATCTCCTGAAGATCCTGAAAGTCTTCATGAGCAATACGATGGCTCTTTCAATAAACTCCCTCCATCGGATAAGGAGTCATCATCTTCTTCAAGTCCCGAATTAGCTCTGAGTTATATAGATGACGCTCAGCATACGTTAAGTGAAGGAACGGCGAACGACATGTTTTGCATGTCGTCTTCCTTTGAAGAGACGGTCGTCCTTTGGTTCGACCGGAACGAGTCGTCCGAAAGAGCCGAGCTTGTCAAAAAACAATTCACTGATCCGAAACAGGCTGCAAACTTTCCTCGTCTGATGATGATTATTATGGGTCAGCTGCCTGCGAATACGCCGCGGCTGACGCTGGATCGCGTCGAATCCATCATTGATACCTTTAATCAACACCGTAGCGGCGATATAACCGCGGCAACCTTTCAATCCGAGATGGCACGGTATTTCAATGAGGTCGCCGGTGCTCCCGATCATGTGATTCGCGGAGCTGATCAGCAGATGACCTATTTTCTTGAACGTACCGATGATAATGAAGGCGAATGTGAGGTACAACAAGAAATCATGATAGAGGGCTCTTTGCAGGCTTGTGAGGATCAAACACGCGCATACGTTCGTGTTGAAGGTCTGACAATCTGGTATAGAGCCGAGGGAGATGAGGGTGAAACGCTACTTTATTCCTGTTCTCCCAAAGTGCCGTGACACAAATCGTCATCACGCTAACACAAACTGAAAAGAACGCTTGCTTTTTTATGAATTTCCCTGTTGCGGTGTGTTGTGAATTAATACTATAATACGTACCGGGTAGGCTTTGAATGAAGCGTATTTTCAATTTGTATGCGGCTTTTCTTCACTAATTGCGTGTTCGAAAAAGCAAAAAGCATTACGCTCAGATTAATTTTGCTCACATCGTGTGGACAGCAGAAAGGAAAATATAATGTTAGCAAAAGTTGGTATTAATGGATTTGGCCGGATTGGTCGACTGATTTTCAGAGGAATGGTTGAACAAGGCCTTCTCGGAAAAGCATTTGACGTTGTTGCTGTAGCAGACGTGAGCACGGATGCGGATTACTTTAGCTATCTGCTCACTTATGATTCAATGCAACGCCGCTGGGATCGTGACGTGACGACTGAAAAGTCCTCACCAGATCAAGATAAAAATGATGTCATCGTAATCGACGGAAAATACAAAGTTCGCCTGATTCAGGCTCAGCGCAGCCCTGCAGATCTTCCGTGGAAAGAACTCGGTGTTGATTATGTGCTGGAGTGCACGGGTATTTTTAAAGATTATGATAAAGCGATCGGACACGTCGAGGCCGGCGCTAAAAAAGTAGTTCTTTCGCAACCCGGCAAAGGTGATGTCAAGACGATTGTCATGGGTGTCAACAACAAAGAATACGATCCGGAAAAGCACGTTGTCGTTTCAAACGCGTCTTGTACAACGAACTGTCTAGCACCGGTCGTTCACGTCCTTTTGGAAAACGGCCTTGAGATCGAAAAAGGTCTTATGACGACAATTCACGCATACACCGCTACACAAAAGATGGTTGACGGAATTTCTGAAAGCAATTGGCGTCTTGGACGCGCAGCGGCCGTGAACATCATTCCCACGACAACCGGCGCGGCTAAAGCAGTCGGCGAAGTATTGCCGAGTGTTAAAGGCATCCTGACCGGAATGGCGTTCCGTGTGCCCGTGGCGACAGGATCCGTTGTCGATTTAACCGTTTTGTTGAAAAATGATTCATCGATCGAAGAGATTGACGCCATGATGAAGAAAGCCTCGGAGACGTATCTGAAAGGCATTATGGAGTACTGCGATCTTCCGATCGTTTCGAGCGATGTCATTCATGATGGCGCCTCGTCCATCTATGACTCTAAAGCGACGCTCGACAACAACCTGAAAGGTGAAAAGCGGTTCTTCAAAATCGTTTCATGGTATGACAACGAGTGGGGCTATGCGATGCGTACCATCGACTTGCTCCGCTACATGATCACGACCGATGCCGCAGAATAATTCATAAAAATACTGCCGCAAATTAACGTATAGAAACGGCTGTAGCGCGATCTTTTGCGCTACAGCCGTTTTATGTCCGGTTCATATGAAACGATACAAGAAAATAACCCTGAGAAGCTGTCGCGCTTACGGTATAATGAACCATATTATTTAAATCTGACAATCGTTCGTCGGATTTTTCGAAAGGAGTCCACAAAATGAAAATGGAAATCTTGAGTTTGGACATGCAAGTCTCTGACCCTTTGAAAAAGTCAATAGAGCAGAAGCTTTCCAAGTTTAAGCGCTATTTTGATGATCATGGACGTGGTGAAGTTAAACTTCAGCCGGAAGGCAAGGGGGTTCGCGCAGAACTAACGTTCAAGGTGCGCACTCACTATTTTCGCTCTGAATCGGTCGCTGAAGACGCTATGTCTGCGGTAGAACAGGCTATTGATCGCCTAGAAGGACATATCCGCAAGTATAAATCGCGCATGAAAAAACGCGTGAAGGATTATTCTTATATGCAGGCGTTTTTGGATGCGGAAGAGCAGCCCCCAACTTTAGAAGAGACTGAGGAACTTCGTGAAGAGTTTAATATTATTCGTCGCAAATCTTTCCCTATCAGCGCGATGACAACTGATGAAGCCATCTTGCAGATGGAACTTCTCGATCATGCGTTCTTAATCTTTTTGTCGGACGAGACAGGGAAGGTATGCGTCGTTTACCGCAGAAAAGACGGCGGCTTCGGACTGCTTGAACCGGAATATTAAGATCTCCATTTACAAGATAAGGCAGCGGGCATCTGAAAGGTGCCCGCTCTTTAGACATAAGAGATAATGAAAGGCATGAGTGTGGCAGATCAAAGGATCGCTCGAGAAGACGTGAAAACGGATTGCTCGCCGGAAGATATGCTATTGGAAGATCTCAATCCGGAACAGAAACGTGCGGTGCTGACGACAGAAGGACCGCTTTTAATTTTAGCAGGCGCCGGTTCAGGCAAGACGCGTGTTATTACTTACCGGATTGCGTGGCTTATCAGGCACCATCTAGTGCATCCTGCGCGCATCCTTGCGATCACATTTACGAATAAAGCTGCCAATGAAATGAAAGAACGCGTATTGCAGCTTATCGGGCTACAGGGAAGAGGGAGCTGGATAGGAACCTTTCACGCCATGATGTTGCGCATCCTTCGACGGCATGGCGAACTCGCAGGGTATCGTTCCTCGTTTTCAATCTTTGATACAGCCGATCAGAGGCGTGTCATGTCTGATGCACTTAAAACTCTCGGCATTAATGAGCGTTCTGTTACGCCGCGCGAAGCGCTGTCTCGAATCAGCCGCTACAAGAACGACGGGCTTAGCCCTGACGATGTTGAGAAGAGGGGCGCTGCGGGTGCGTGGTACGATGCTGAGTGGACTCAAGTGTACCGTCGTTATCAAGAGATGCTTCGTGAGAAGAACGCTGTCGATTTTGACGACATTCTGCTGGAAACGCTTAACCTGTTTCAAAAAAATCCCGACGTGCTTCAGATGTACCAACGTCAATTTCGTTACATCCTTGTCGACGAATATCAAGACACCAATGTCGTTCAATACGAGCTCGTCAAATGCCTTTCCGCAAACCACCGCAATCTTTGTGTAGTGGGCGACGATGACCAGTCGATATATAGTTTTCGAGGAGCCAACATTCGCAATATTCTTGATTTTGAAAAAGATTTTCCGGAATGTACGGTTATTCGTTTAGAGCAAAACTATCGTTCCACAAAAACCATCCTTGCTGCTGCCAATCAAGTGATCGCAGAAAACACGGGGCGACGGAAAAAGACGCTTTGGACAGCGCATGAAGAAGGCGTTCCCGTTTTGATGTATCGCGCATCCGATCATATGGATGAGGCGCGCTTTGTCGCACAAGATATTGCGCGGCGACTGCGTTTGCAAAAACGCGTCAACAAAGAGTCCGAGATTGCCATTTTGTACCGTGTCAACGCGCTTTCACGTAATGTCGAGACAGCGCTTCGGGAGATCGGCATCGAATACCGTGTATACGGCGGCACGCGCTTTTATGACCGCGCGGAAATTAAAGATGTCATTGCATACATGACGCTGGTTACCTCTCCTGAAGACGAACTTGCGTTTCGCCGTGTGATCAATCAGCCGCGACGCGGCATCGGTGCAGTTTCCATTGAACGGCTGGCTGCTTTTGCCGGAAAAAACGGTCTTTCATTGCTGGAAGCCGCACGCATATCCGACCAAGACGAATCGCTTTCCCGCGTTGCCGGTCGTCTCAAAATCTTTGTGACGCTGATTGATGAACTCGGCGCTGCGCTGGACCGCGATGACATCACGTTTGCCGAGTGGATCGCGAAAGTAGAAGAAGATTCCGGTATGATTGCTTTCTATGAAGAAGCGATGGCGCGCCACGATCTCGATGCGGCATCGCGTCTGGAAAACTTGCGTGAACTCGTGTCGGATGCGATTGAATTTGAAGCACATATCCTCTCTGAATTGGAGGAGGCGATCTTTATTGATGAAGAAGATTTGATCACGATCGGGGAGACATCAGAAACGGATGAAAATTCTATTATTGCCAGACCGTCACCAACTCGTGATCAAAAATCAGGATCGGATTCTGAGAGAACGCTTCGCGACGTCTTGATGCGGTTTTTGGAGCGCGCGGCGCTGTACAGTGATCAGGACAAAGATGCGACGTCGCCTATGGTCAGTCTGATGACGATCCACAGCGCGAAGGGGCTCGAGTTTGATACCGTCTATATCGTCGGTGCGGAAGAAGGTATTTTCCCAAATATGCTCGCAGAAGAAGAGCCTGATGGGATAGAAGAGGAGCGTCGTCTCGCGTACGTTGCCGTTACACGCGCAAAAAAACAGCTTGTTGTCACGTCGGCTGTGTCGCGCCTGCTTTACGGGCATACACAATACAACCCTCTTTCGCGCTTTATGCTCGATATACCGGACGAACTGACCGACAAACGCGGTCTCTTTGACGAGGAAACCGATGAGGACGCGTACGATTTCGGGTTCGGTTGGCATTTCGCAAAAGGCGCACCTTACGGTGCAAGCTCTAAACATCGTCAATCACAGCTGGAGGATGATGACGATAGACCTTATCATGCCGTGACACAGAGTTTCTTTTCTACTCCAAAGCCGAAGCCAAAACGAAAAGGATTAGATTTCTCAACGCTCAACACGGGCGACATCGTGCGACACGTGACATTTGGCGAAGGTGAAATTCTTCGAATTACTGAGACAGGTGACGATGCGATACTTACGATCGACTTTAACGGCACCGTCAAACGCTATATGGCAAGCCAATCGACGCTTTCAAAAGTTTGAGCGCCATTGCAGCATAAAATAAGATAGGAAAGCGAAAGCTAACCTGAGTCGATGCGAATAAAACCACTTAAGATATACAAGCATGAAAACAAGTAAGGAAGGTACGCCGTTGTGACCTGTAAGGCAATGTCTTCATCATTCAACTAATCTTGAAAGCATTTTTGAGAAGGGTGACATCAATGTCAGATCAAGCCTTTTTATCGAATAATGGTTTCCTGTCGGATGAGACGGGAACGTGTGATGCAACGAGTATCGTCAATTCTTGTCCGCAAAGCGACAGGGAAGACGCAAACGCGAATGTCACATGCAATGTGGAGGATCTCTGCCAAAAAGGCAGGTCGGAAGACGCGTGCGACAAACATTCCTCACTTCTTGACGTGTTGCCGCGTGTTCGCAAAGAGTTGATAGAAGACGCGCAACTTTCGCCTTACGCATCCCGCGCTTCACAAAGTCGAGGACGCGTTTTGCCTGAGCCGGAGTGTCCTGTCCGAACCGTCTATGAGCGCGATGTCGGCCGCATTCTTTATTCTATGCCTTTTCGACGATTGCGGCATAAAACGCAAGTTTTTTTCAATCCGCAAAACGACCACATCTGCACACGCATGGAACACGTGCTCTACGTCAGCTATCTGGCGGAAACGATCGGAAGCAGCCTCGGTCTTAATACGACGCTGATCCGCGCTATCGCACTCGGTCACGATCTTGGACATCCGCCTTTCGGTCATACGGGCGAATCCGTGCTTGATCGCCTCATACGAGAGAGATGCCGCGAATGCGACATCGGTTTTCAGCATGAACTTCACAGCCTGCGCGTCATTGACGTGCTCTCTGAGCATCGCGACGGGTTCGGTCTGAATCTTACCTTTGAGGTGCGCGACGGAATTGCATCTCATTGCGGGGAGAAATGGGGAGAGCGCTGTCTAGTACCGTATCGCAATAAAGGAACGGACGACCTCATGAGAAGCGCACTGGAACATATCATGCCGGCGACATTAGAAGGATGTGTCGTGCGCATATGCGACAGGATTGCGTATGCCGGAAGAGATGTCGAAGATGCGTCACGAAGCGGTCTTTTGACGTTCAGTGATCTCCCGCGCGATATAGTGTCTACGTTGGGACATAACAATCAAGAAATTACCAACACACTTGTACGGGACGTGATCCGAGAAAGCGACGGCCGCGACGCGATCGTGATGAGCGATGAGGCGGCGGAAGCATTGCAGGCTTTGATTAAAATCAGCGTACAGCGTATTTACAAGGCGCCGAAGGCACAGCGCTATGAACGCCAAGTGAGCAATGTTTTGGAAGGGCTTTTCGAGTATTACGTCGATCTTGCGACAAGTGGCGACCGCGATGATACGAGCGCTGCCGTAAAAGCATTCTTTAATTACCAAGGACGACATCCGGAAATAAACGCAGCGCCGGTGACCGTTGTGACAGATTACATCGCCGGTATGACAGATTCTTACGCCAATCGCATGTTTGCGGCGATCTACGGCGTTTAGTCTAATACATAATGGCCGTTGTGCTCATATCGTATACTCCACTCTGGACACGTTTTTTCGGAGAGGATGTAGAGCGTGAAGACCATATAAAGAACATAACGCAAGCGCTCAGAACGCGAGTATATAAAGGATGTCGCCAATTTGTGCCGACACTGGAAAGAGGTTTATCGTGGATACGTCTTTTTATGCCATGATTCATCGTATGCGCTACATCAATAGATGGGGTCTGATGAGAAACACCGAATTCGAGAATATCCAAGAGCATTCGATGGACGTTGCCGTCATCGCACACGCGCTCGCCCTCATTCGACGCCTCTATTATTCAGACGGACGCCTGTGCCCGGAACCGAGCAAAGTGGCTCTTTTGGCTCTCTTTCATGATGTGCCGGAGATCATAACCGGCGATATGCCGAAGCCTCTGAAATACCATAACCTGCCTATGGAGTTGACATACCGCGATATTGAAGAAGAGGCGAGTGAAACGCTTCTTGCCATGTTGCCGGACGAGCTTCAAAATGAGATCAGGCCGCTCCTTATCCCGCCGGAGGATGAACCGATGGTAAGAGAAGCGTGTGTTCTTGTCAAAGCGGCTGACTGTTTTTCCGCGTACATTAAATGTCTCGACGAGAAAAAAGTCGGGAATCGCGAATTTGACCGCGCCATTATCGAGATTGGAGAACGACTTGATGCTTTCGATCTTCCGGAAGTAAAGTGGTTTCGCAAATATGCTCTGCCTTCGTATGCTAAGAGTTTGGATGAGATCGACTTTGATTTCGCATAATTTCGCATAATTTCACATAATAATGTTACAGTTGTGAGACATCGCGGTAACAGGCGCCATCTCAGCTTACGATTGTCCATAGTTCATGTAATATAATTAATTAAGCGTCGAAGTGGGCTTATTTAAAGGATTGGCGAGCCCAAAAAAGCGCGAAAGAAACGCGACAAGAAAACAGGATGAAACTTATAAAAGTTGCAAAAAGAGTGACCTCCATAAAAGAAACGGCACGTCGAGCCGGTGTTTGGCTCGCTGTTCTATTGATGCTTTTTTCACTTCTTGTTACTTTTGTTTCATCCGATTCCAATGAAGTTCAAGCGGCTCCTACAGTGGTAGAGGTGATCAATCGACGCGGATACGTCAAAACGGCGGCGTGGTTCAGAGCCGGTCCGACGACGGAATCGGCGAAGCTGAAATTATTTGATGCTTCTTCTCCTGTCGATGTGTACGAGTCGGTGAAAGGACAGCTTACAAGCGGCAGTGATCTCTGGTATAGGATACGCGACGTGCGTGGAGGCGGGGAGGGCTATATTCATGCACCTCTTGTTACACTTACCAATCAGCCTATACAAGAACCAGAAGACCCAGTGACGACGCCTGAATTCGAGGCGTATCTAACAGCGCAAGGATTTCCGGAAAGTTATAAGCCGGCGCTTCGCAAGCTGCATCAGGCTCATCCGACATGGGTTTTTCAAGCCTTTCATGCTGTCGAATACAATAACTCATCGAATAAATTGACGTTTTCAAAAGCGGTTCAAGATCAATATCAGGCTGTCAAACGCTCGAATGGCACTTATACGTCGCGAAGCTGTGTCCCGGGGTGGGCACCGTTATGTGAAGTTGCCTTTGAGTCGCCGCTATATAATTTCAGAGACAACACTTGGGTGTTTATTGATGCTGGCGGATGGAAACCGGCCAACTATGAGATGGTCGCACATACTATGGATCCGCGAACTTGGTTGAATGAACAGCACATATTCCAATTTGAGCGTCTGTCGTACGAACCCAATGTGCAGAATCTGACTTTAATTTTCAACGCATTGAAGGGCACTTTCATGGAATCGGATACAGAAACGTACCAGCCGCCGGCACCTTCATCGAACCCGACCGATCCTGCGGCATCAAGCCCGACTGATCCTGCGGCATCTGATCCGACTGATCCTTCGTCGGATAACACAACCGATCCAACGCCGGAAAATGTGCCGCTTCCCAGAGGATGCGTTGAGTATATCGACGATCAAGGTCAAACTAAAATCAAGACATACGCCGAGATTTTTATGGATGCGGCGGAGATCACAGGCGTAAATCCTTTTTTCCTTGTTCAGCGTTGCATCATGGAAGTCTCGCCTCAAGGCGGTGGAGCCGTCAGCGGTACGGTTGCAGGCTATGAAGGGTATTACAACTTCTACAATATCCGCGCTTTTTCCGGATCGGATCCGGTTCTCAATGGCCTTAAATATGCACGCTACGGCGCAACGAACAGTGGTCCGCTGGAGGTCGAACGCACAAGGTATTATTTGCCGTGGGACAGTCAATGGAGAGCGATTATCGGCGGTTCTGCGTGGATAGCCGACGAGTACATTAGACATGGTCAAGATACGCTCTATCTTCAAAAATTCAATTTAGCGGGCAGTATTTCGCACCAGTACATGGCGAACCTCTACGCGCCGAAATATGAGTCGGCGAGAACCTTTATTAATTATCTCGATCAAGGTGTGATAGAGACGCCTTTTGTGTTCAAGATTCCCGTCATGGCGAATATGCCGGATAATCCGTCGCCTTATCCTTCGATCAACGGCAATCGCAACAACTATCTTAAGTCCCTCAACGTTTCTCAAGGTACGCTAAAGCCTGCTTTTAATATGGAAACGTATGTCTATGACGTCGATGTTCCTGCGGGCACCGGCACCATTCAAGTGACGGCATCTGGCGTGTCCGGTACGAATAGCACAATAAAGAATGCCGGTACGCATTCGCTCTCTGTCGGCACGAATAACATCGTGATTGAGGTGACATCCGAAAGCAATGAAACACGCACGTATACGCTCCGCGTCACGCGACCGCAGGATCCGCCGCCGGAAATCGAGCCGGACGTCCCAGTGATTCCGGACGTGCAGCTTCCTGATGGTGTCTCTCTGGAAGATGATTATCAGATTACGGGTCGTTTCCTAATCAATGCGTGGCCGGACGACGACCGAAACATCGCTGGACGCATCAAAAAAGCATTCAAGTTTTCTTCTGACGATATGTACGTTGAAATAACTCAACGCAATGACGAGCCTGCCACGGACGACATGGCTCTTGGCACGGGCGCTAAGATCAAACTTTACAAAACAGATAAGAGTGAGCCGGTAGTGTTTTTAGAGTTAGTCATTTTTGGTGATGGATTTGGTGATGGCTGGATCAACTCGAATGACTTCTCTTCAGTGATTGATTTTATGTACCGCGGAAGAAGACCTAGTGAGGCAGAGCTCATGGCGATGGATGCTACGCCGGACGGCTTTATCAACTCAAACGATTTTTCTGCCATTATTGACTATATGTACCGTGGTAGAAGGATTCCTCAAACGCGATCAACTGCTACAGGAGGATCGTAGAGAATGAAGAATGTGGCTTGTTAGAACTTAAGGCGATTAAAATCACCACAGACGCTGTGATGACCGTATTATATTTGGACAAAGGTTTTTTATGAAGAAAAAAACACTAATAATCATTCTTGTGCTTATCTTCTCGTTATTTGTTGCCATCGGATCAATATTTTCGGCTACGGTTCGTGCGGAAGGAATAACGAGACAGGTAACAATGAGCAGTAGTGCTTCTCAAAACTCTGTAACTGTCGGGAATACGTTTACGGTGATGTTTGGTTTCACACCAAAGGCACCGACACGAGCCTATTCTTATAAGATTAGTTATGACGAAACGTTCATTCAATTGATGTCTTGTAATAATATATCCGGTATAACAGGTAGCATCGAAGTATGGGCAAACAGCTCTTACGAAAAGACTGTTGGATTAGTAGTAGGAGGAGATATTCCCTCTGTATCAGTTCAAGAAGTCCTCGTTATCACGTTCAAAGCTCTGAAACAAGGTTCTGCAACCATTAAGGTGATTAATGCTGCTGACGGAGATTACAATATAATTAAGAACCCGTCACCACTCACCATTGAGCTCACACCACAAGCAACAGTCTCACCAACGACAACAAAACTGCCAAGCACGACAACAACGCCAAAGAGTACACGCCCGACTACAACGATAACAAAGCCAAAAAGCACGACAACTATAACTACACCGAGTAGTACAAGTACCCCCTCGACCACACCGTTAACGACACCATCGGTGACACCGATCACGACTGCTCCGGAAGAAGTGCCGGATCCTGTGGCATGGACAGGGAAGCGATATGACGGGGAACTATTGAGTGTGCCTGAATCGATGCCTTCTGCGGAGCGGGTGCCTTCCTCGTTTAGCGCTGTTAAAGTTGAGCACGATGGAGTAGAGATGGATGCGTTCCAATCGGAATCGTTGCCCTATACGCTGTTTTGGCTGAAGGCGGAGGACGACGATGACGGACGCTTCTATGCTTATGACGATGAGAGCGGAGTATTTGTCCCTTATTTTCGAAGCGAATGGTCGTCACGCTTTTTTACGGTAACGGTATTGCCGGAAAACGCAGTTCCCGACGGATTCGAACTAACGACGTTGAAGGTGCGTGGGGAACGTGTACCGGTGTACCGGCTGTTGCCGGGTTCTTTTGTCCCTTATGAGAAGTACCGTTCAGGCTATGAAGAGATGGATGCTCTTTTGCCGACATCGGGAGAAGATCAGGGTTCTGACATAACAGGTGTTGCTGAACCTTCAGAGAGCTTCTCTGAAGAAAATGATTCGGAAGCGCGTCGGCAAAAGAATGCCGGTCGGTATGCCTACGCTGCAGAGGGTACGGATCCCGAGCCAACGGAAACGGAGAATGACCGTTCGGATATTCCGATTCCTGATCCTCCTGAAAATATGGTGCTGCTCGTCTGCCGTGTCAACGATTCTGAAAAGAAGACACTATTTCTTTACGATACAGTGTACGATTCCTTGATCAGCGTCGGAAGCTGGCCGGTGCCTGTGAGAGGAAGCTACCTTGAACGATCAGAGCTTCCTGTTCCGATCGTAACTGAACCAATTGATGAGACGGACGTGATGACAGTGCCGGGAGCACAGGTAGAGACGCTGCCGTCAGAGCCTCGCCAATTGTCGCTATTTGGATTGTTGCTGCCGCCTTGGGTGATTGTCGTAGCCATCGTCGTTCTGCTCCTTTTGATTCTGGCTGTTGTTTTTGCTGTTAAATCTGTGCTCGCGCGACGCAGACACAGCTTTACCTTTGAAGAAGATGATTATTATGACGTGAGGGATGACGTAGAGCTGTCTCTTATACACATCTGACG
>LSQX01340521.1_pt2 | contig 16106 bp, 12 predicted proteins | sample 654561 | NCBI WGS metagenome assembly LSQX01 (sample SAMN04489861, study PRJNA283612) | anaerobic digester metagenome | isolation source: 4 biogas reactors fed with cattle manure at either 37C or 55C with and... | place: Denmark: Kongens Lyngby | collected 2014 | reverse complement strand
AGAATGGGCATTAATAACCCCACCAGGGGCAATCCGACTTTCTATTGAAATGTTTCCAGCATCTCCGCCGGGAGAGCCAGCCAAACCAGTAGAAATGATTACATCAGTAGTAGCAAGGAGATCGTTTATTGTTATATTTGAAATTGTGTTTCCAGAACCTGTTGGTGTATAGGAACCACTTGTCCAATCTCCACCTGCATCAGCAGTTCCAATAGTGATATTATATGGGTCAAGTAGAAAAGTACCAGGATTACCATCGGTTACTGTAAGGTCTATATTTGAATCATCTAAGTAGAATCTGTTGGCTGAAAGTTTTATAAACCCGCCATCACCTGAGATGTCCCCACCTTTTGCTTCAACTGTTGTGTTTTCTGCAAGGAGTGCTGTCCCTCTTTCCATATCAGAAAGTATAAGGATTTCGCCACCTGAAGAGTTTTCGCCTACACCAGAAGCACTTAATACTGCTGCCGGAACTATGGCTGATACAAGATTAGAATCTATTATAATGCTGCCGGCATCTTGACCCGTAACGCCGTCTGCTCTAATTTCTCCTGAACTGATAACTGTGCCAGAGGCGTTACCCAGATAGGTCATACCGTTTTCTTCTACTACTGAACCGGCTTCAACCAACGCTGGAGAACTAACAACCCCTTTAACTATATCGCTTACCTGTCCTGTTGGTATAAGAACTGTGCCTGGTTCACCTGCTGCTGGTGCACCTATTGCAAAGTTGACAAGCCCTTTACCATCAAAGTTGACAGTAAAACTCTCAGCGCCACCCAGAGCCACTTTCCCCATATTTGCAACAATTAGCCCTTCATTTGAGACCAGAGGAGCGACCAAAACGACGTATCCATTGTCTTGGACAATAATCGTGCCTTTATTTACGACGTAAGCCAGAGATGCTTGCTGGTCTTGGGTAAAGGAGTAGTTGCCGGAGAGAAAATCTTGGTCAGAAAGTTGTAATGTGGTTGCAAGGAGACCAGATACGTTAACCTGTGAGTTTGCACCAAAAAGAATACCTGAAGGGTTAATAAGGAAGATTTGTCCGTTAGCAAGTAGTTGCCCTAAAATTTCTGAAGGGTTACCACCTGTAACCCTGTTCAGCGAGATAGAGCTCTCGCCAGGCTGTATATATTTAACCGTTTCACCGGAGCCGATTGAGTACCCTCCCCAGTTGATAATAGAGCGATCTGTAGTCTGCTCAATAGTCATCTGGTCAGAGGTTTGAGAAAATGACGAACTGCCATCTACCACTGACGGATCTGTCGGTAATGACAAAGCTTGCATCGGGAATAGAAGTCCTCCTGCCGCTAACAATAATAAAAACTTTGCCGCAATTTTGCTCCGGTTCATATAGTTCCTCCTGTAAAGGGGTTTAATGTGTAAATATTTTTTATTTTCATAGTATTATGGCTATTAAAAGTTAAGTCCTGCTTGTAACCAGTATCTTCTATCGTTTCCGTCTGAAGCGTTATCTGTTTTTGGCCAAGCGGCGTCAAACCTTAAATGAAAATGGCAAGGGATATAAACTCTTACCCCTAATCCCATGCCGGTCAAAGAACTCTCTTTTTCTTCGCCTGGCAATATTTTTTTATAATAGGTTGTTCCGTGGTCAACAAAGAACGCCCAGTTGATATATTTGTTAAGCATATTGTTACCGGGTAAGAAAGGTGTCCTTAATTCTGCTGAAACAAAATACCCGTGGTCACCAAGAAATTCTCCCGAAGGGTACCCTCTAACAGAGTCAGGTCCGCCTATAACAAACTGTTCACCTGTAAGAAGACAGTCGGTAGAGACCTGCCCTGAACCTTTTGTTATAAGTTGGCAATTCCCAAATTTTGTTATATTTGTTAAATCAAGATTAAATTTCATCCAACTGCTATCTGTAATACCTGGTCTACTTCCGCTTGTATAATCAATATCAGACATACCTCCAAACATTTTACCTAAACTTGTAGTAGTGTTAAATGTCATATAGGTATGGTTTCTTCCTACAACCTTATCTCCTTTTAATCCAGCTTCTAATACTGCGTATTCGTCAGTTGAAGTATTATAAAGTTTTTCAAATAAAAAGTTTTCAAATGTCTTCTTTTTCAAACCAGCATACCATTGTAAATTCTTTTCTCTTGCTCTAATTAAAGGATGACTAACCCCAAACCCAATAATCTCTGATTTACCTTCTATACCCAAAATAGATAGTTCCTTACCTATCTCATAGTCCATCCTTGAATAAGCAAAATCAAGCTTTGTTCCGTTATAACCTATAGGCACAGAATATCCAAGTTTCCAATATAACAACTGGTCTATATCTCCAGGGTTGGTCAACATCATTAATGAAAGTATATCCCCGTGTTTTGTTAGGTTAGCCCAATCCCAAGAAAATCCTGCCCTGTTTTGACCTGTATATCTTGAACCGAAATTATTAAAAAACAGCCCAAAGTTCATTGGGTAACAGGGTTCATAAGTATCAAGAAGTATATCTGTAGTTCCGGGTAGGTCGCCTTTGGTAAGGGTAGCCTTTACGTTTAGCTTAGGATAATCGTTAAGGAGTAAAAGACCTCTTTCAAGATCTCTGCTATCAAGAAGTTCTGTATCTAATATATAGGAAAGGTGGTTACCAATAAATTTTGTAGTGTAATATCGGTTATTTTGAACATAAATTTTACCGGGTCTACCTTCAACAACTTCTATTTCAAGAATGCCCCTCTCCATCTTCTGGACAGGTATATATGCAAAGGAAGTTACATACCCTTTCTCCCAATATTTCCTTGTAAGGATATCTGCAAGTTCAAGAAGTTGAGGAACAGATAATTCTTTTCCTTTATATTTACTAATGGAAGCAAGCAACTCGTCTGTGCTTATATTGACATTACCGCTTATAAGAAATTTATCAACTTTTACCTTTTTGCTCGCCTCAAGTTTTAACTCAGGCCTTTCAGGTTTTATTATTTCTGGCATAGGTGTTACTTCAAGTTGTGGTTGGTCAGTCAATCCAGTATAAACCTTCTCTGAATTAGCTAAAAGAAAAGTTGATGAAACAAAAAAAGTAAAAGCAATAAAGCCAATTAGCTTGCTTTTCGCTCCCATTGATTACCTCCTGTTATTCGGGTTATGGGTCTATCTATTTAATGTTTTTATAATATCGGCTGTTAGGTTTAACGCATCAGAAAAAAACGGGAGAGATTTTTTGTCAACTATCATATCAAACCCATTCTTCTTTGCGTAATCCTGTATAGCCGCCGCTATCTCGTTAAGGTGTTTCTGTATAAGTTGTCTGTTTTCAGTTGTAAGCACTTCGTTAGACAACCTTGTAAATGTAATTATTTCTGTTCTTAAATCTCTAACTCTCTTTTCATAATCTTGTTTTTCTGCTTCTTTCATTTTATCTTTCTTCTTATTATATTCATCGAGCAAGACCTGAAGGTCTGTCTGTTTTTTTGCAAGTTCTATCTGTTTTGCTTCTTTTTTTGTCTGTATTTCGCCACTGGATGTTTTTGCTTTTCCATAAGAGGAGTATATATGTTCTACATCAACCACACCAACTTTAAGTTCTTTTGCCTGAGAAACAAAAGCAAACATAAATAGTACTGATAATCCACAAATAAACATACTAACACGCCTACTGACTTTACTCATCTTAGTTCTCCTTAGTTTTAAAAGTTCGAATTTTATTATGGATATAATTATACAATATTACATTATTTTGTCAAGAAATTTTTTTGTGAGTATAAACACTACATTCACTACATTGCAAGTGTGTTACCTTTTCTGATAAGCTAAATTGAATTTTGCTTAATAACTTTATCATGCATCAAAATATTTTGTCAAATTTATTTTTTTCATACAATTTTCCCCCATTCTTTTTCGCCGTAACTTATAATCCTGAACTTGTTTCAGGATCTCTCACCTAGCCCATGTAACAGGAGTAGTAAAAGCGAGATTCCGGATCAAGTCTGGAATGACATACAAGAGGCGTTTCCTATTTTATCGCTCTGCTATTCATTTTTTTAGCCTGCCCCCCCCCCTCATCCTTGATCCTTCTCCCTCAAAGGGAGAAGGCAAAGAAAGGGAGGTTGTATGCACCGTAGTACCAGAGTGAATAAATAACACCACATACTTTTTTATCCCTTAACCCACGCTGGTAGTAGGCACAACGTAAAAAACGAGATTCCGGATCAAGTCCGGAATGACATGCAAGGGGTAACCTCATCCTATTAACCTCTTTGCAGACCCCTTCACCCTTGATCCCTCTCCCCCAAGGGTAGAAGGCAAAGAAAGAGAAAAATAAAAGAGGAGATTCAATTTAAGGTTTTCACATATTCACAAATAATCTCTTTAATATCAAAGTCAGAAAGAGAAACATCCTTAAGAGCAACGCCTAAACCTTTAATAATCTCTTCTATTTCTACTAAAGAACATTTTCCCCTGTTGCCTGCTACAAAAATCTTTTTATGCCTTGTAGCAACCTCATTAGAAGTAAGAATCTCTTCAAAAAAATTCTCTCCCGACCTAATTCCTGTAAACTCTATCTTAATATCTTCATAAGGTTTTAACCCGTGAAGATTTATCAACTCTTCAGCCAATGTAACAATTTTTACTGGTTCTCCCATATCAAGAACCATTACCTCGCCCCCTTTACCTATAACAGACGCTTGTAGAACCAGAGCCACTGCTTCTGGAATAGTCATAAAATATCTCTTCATATCTTTATGGGTAACAGTTATAGGGCCTCCTTGCTTAAGTTGTTCAAGAAAAATAGGCAAAATACTTCCTCTGCTACCAAGCACATTTCCAAATCGTACAGATATAAAAACAGTTCGTTTACTCTTTTTTTCGTCTGTTTCACCATCATTAAACGCCATACAGATACCCTCAGCCATCCTTTTCGTCAACCCCATAACACTGGTTGGTCTAACTACTTTATCGGTAGAAATCATTATAAATTTTTCAACACCGTAATTTGCAGAAGCCTTTGCGAGATTATATGTTCCAAATATGTTGACCTTAATAGCTTCCTCTGGGTTATATTCCATCATAGGAACATGTTTATATGCAGCAGAATGAAAAACTATCTGGGGCGAAAACTTCTTGAAAACTTTTTCTACCCTATCCCTATCTCTAACATCTCCGACAACAAAAGAAACTTTATCTGATATATCTACAAAAGAATTTCCTTCAATAGATTGTTTCTCTGCTTTATATTTTCTGCTTATCTTCAGCTCCAAACTATGTAACTCTGTTTCATCAATGTCAAAAAGAATAATTTTTTTAGGAGATAGAGAACATACCTGCATAACTATCTCTGAACCGATCGAGCCACCTGCTCCTGTCACAAGAACCGTCTTTCCTTTTATAAATTCCCCTATCTGTTCATAATCAACTTTTACATCTTGACGTCCTATAAGATCTTCTATACTAATATCTCTAAACTCTCTTATACTAATTTGAGGAGCGTGCTGGACATACATACTTGGAACAACTTTTATTGTTTTTACGCCACTATGCCTTGCCATATCATAAATTGTTCTTAATTTTTTATAATTAAGGGATGGAATAGCTATTATAACAGCTTCCGCTTTAAGTTTTTTTACCATCTCTTTTAATTTGCCTATCTCACCAACAACTTGAACTCCGTGGATATAAGAACCACTCTTTTCTTTATCATCATCAAGAAAGGCAACAGGGTAATAGTCAACAAACTTTTTTCTTATCATATCTCTAACCAGTGTTTCCCCTATGTTGCCAGCTCCTATAATTATCGTTGTTAACCCTTTCTTATACCCACCTTTGCCAAGAACCTCCAGAAAGACCCTTTTTGATATTCTTACCCCTGCCAATAGAACAAAAGAAACAAACCCGTCAATAATAAATATACTTCGAGGAAAACCTATAAAAGAGGTAGAACGTATAAGGCAGAAAGGTTTTATGCCAACCATTATTAGAATAATAAACATTAAGATTACCTGTGCAACTAAAACTGCTCTGGCTAAATTCACAAGGTCGCGTACTCCCACATATCGCCAAGTAATTCTATATAAATGGAATAGACCGAAAATTGATAATTTTATAATAAGAAAAATTGGAAGAGCATAGTTAATCATTATTATGTAACGTCTTGCACTAAAGTATTCTGTGCGAAGTTGGTAGGAAAAACGTATAAAAAAGGAAAAATATAACGAAAAGAGTATTATAAGGATATCCAGAAAGAAGAAGAATATAAATCTTTTATTGCTTGAAGGATTATATAAATTTTTCATATTTTGTTCAGTCCTGTCGTTTAATATCTTAATATTGTATAACCATTTTAGTAAAACGGCAATTTTATTATTAGGTCTTTTGTTTGTTGTTACGAAGGAATATCTGCCATTTTTTTACTTCCATCCGCCTCCTTTGCTATCCTGAACGCCCCTCTTTGCCACCTATGAAGCGAGAGTAAAAACGAGATATTCCACCCCAACTCTCCTCTCCCATTGGGGAGAAGAATAAAAGGTGAGGGGGTCTTTTATTTCTCTTTACAAATGTTTCTCAGTATAATAATTTCGCCTATTTTTTTATACTACAATTCGTATAATTGACCTATAAAAATATAAAATGTAGAATAATTGAAGTATCAACACTTTGAAAAAAATAAAAACTATATGATAAACGAACCGAAAGTATCTATTATAATGGGGGTGAGAAACAGCCAAAAGACCCTCAATGAATGTATCGAATCCATCCTAAACCAGACCTATACCAACTGGGAATTTGTTATTTGTGATGATGCCTCAACAGATAACACTTGGCAAATTCTTGAGTTCTACAAAAAAAAATATCCAGAAAAATTTATACTCTTAAAGAACGATACAAATAAAAAACTTGCTTACTCCTTAAATAGGTGTCTTGAAGTATCAAACGGCAGGTATATCGCCAGAATGGACGGTGATGATATTTCTCTACCTGAACGACTCCAAGAGCAGGTAAGTTTCCTAAATTCAAATCCTGAATATTCTGTTGTAGGCACAGGGATGATACCTTTTGATGAAAATGGTAAGAGGGCTCCACGTATTGCTAAACCTGTGCCATCTAAATATGATTTAAAGTTAGGTCCCTGTTTTTACCACGCAACAATTGTTGCAAGAAAAGAAATGTTTGATACTCTTAAAGGTTACACAGTACTACCGAGAACTCAAAGGGGACAAGATGCAGATTTGTGGTTTAGGTTTTTTGCAAAGGGGTATACCGGATATAATATTACTAAGCCATTATACGAAGTTAGAGAGAGCCCAAACGATATTAAAAAAACAACTTTTATAAACAGAATACATTTAGTGCAGACTTCAATTTATGGCTATAAAAAACTTAATTTTCCTTGGCATTACTACCTCTTTGCATTTAAGCCTTTAGCTTCCATAATAATTCCCATAAAAGCTATCTCCTTTTATCGAAATTTTAAATTTTATTTAAAAAACAAGGTCCATTCTTTAAACAGGAAATAATATGAAAGTTTACTACATAACAATATTATGGGTAGCAATAACAGCTCTGTTTTCTCAGGAAGCAAAAAAGATTGAAGTTAAAGAGAAGATATCTTCCCCTAATCTGCTTGATAAAATCTCTCTTAGCTCTTTTTTTATCTTTTTGTCTTTCCTTGGGCTTTTCCTTGTTGCCGGTCTAAGGTTGAGAGTTGGAACTGATTATTGGCAATATGCCCGTTTATACTGGTCATATTCAAGAGTTCCTTTAAACGAACTTTTTAGGTTAAAATTGTCAAGTATTGGGTCATTTGGAATAAGAGCAATTTCTATTATATCAAGATATATCTACGATGATTCTGCCACTATGTTCTTTTTAGTATCTCTGATTACGGTCGGACTTGCTGTAATACATATAGCTAAATCAAGCAGAACATTTTTATATAGTATCCTACTCTTTATTTTTATGGGTTCTTGGCACGGCTCTTTTAATGGCATACGACAATATATGGCTATGTCGATAATCTTTGCCGGAAGTAACTTTATAATTAAGAATAAATTTTGGAAATATGCATTAATAGTATTTCTGGCAGCATTATGCCATCCGAGCGCATTAGTTATGCTTCCTATCTACTTTTTTATCAGAAGAAGAGTAGATTATAAGCAATGGTTAATGCTTATTGGTATAGGAGTAATTATGATTACTTCCTATAATCTTCTTTTCAAAATATCGGAAATAATTCTTGATAAACAGATGATGGCAGCTATCCCTCATATCCCATATATGACAAAAAGGGTAAACATTTTAAGGGTAGCTGTCTCTTGGGCACCGCTATTTATCTACTATATGGTAAGAGAAGTTTACAGTAAAGACCCTGAATCAAACTTTTATATTAATATGCTTCTTATAAACGCTATACTAAGAGCGGGAACAATAAACAGTGCTTATCTTATGAGAATAACAAGTTATACAGGGATTTTTTCTTCCCTTGCCATCCCAAGATTGATAGAGTGTTTTGACAAGAAATCCAGTATACTTTTGAAAATCACAATATTAGGATTATATATAATATTCTGGTATATTGAGGTGAGTAAAACACCCAATTTATACCATTATAAATGGATATTTTCAAGGTAGGAGAATGGTTTATGGCTAAATCAAAAAATTCATTATACAGAAGATTAAGAAAAAAACTTAGATTTCTCAAGAAGAGTTCCTACTATATTTATTTTGAGAATGAAAAGGAACGAGCCAAATTTGAGAAATTGATGCTCCAATATAATGACAAAGAATATGTGAAACTTATGTTTGAGAAACGCCTTAAAAGAAAACTTAATTTAGAATCTCCTCAACTCTTTAGCGAAAAACTCCAGTGGTTAAAACTATATTACAGAGATGAAAAAATGACTATATGTGCTGATAAATATGCAGTAAGAGAGTACCTAAAAGAGAAGGGTTATGAACATCTTTTAAACAAGCTATATGGCGTCTATAAAAGCCCTTCTGAGGTTAGTTTTAGGAAACTACCAGATAAATTTATCCTGAAAGCAACCCATGGCTCCGGCTGGAATATAGTGTGTAAAAACAAATATGCTTACGACTGGTTTGGGTGGAAACTTGTTATGAAGAGTTGGCTTAAACAAAACCTACATTATATTGGAAGGGAATGGGTTTATGATAAGATACCTCCCAGAATTATTATAGAAGAGTATCTTGAAGATGAAGACGGAGAGTTGAAGGACTATAAATTCTTTTGTTTTCATGGAAAGCCAATTTTTCTTCAATTAGATATAGGAAGATTTACAAATAAAAGAGCACAAAACTTCTATGATATGAAATGGGTTCAGCTTCCTTTAAGTAAAGGAATACCTCATAAACCCAATATAAATATCCCAAAACCAGAAAACTTTGATGAGATGAAAAAGATAGTAGAGGATTTAGCAAAGCCCTTCCCTTTTGTTAGGATAGACCTCTATAACATTAGGGGCAGGATAATATTTGGGGAGTTCACTTTTTTTCCGGCTTGTGGGATTTTTCACTTCAAACCAGAAGAGTATAATTTAAAATTTGGAGAGATGTTAAGATTACCGGAAAAAAATTTTAATATATAATAATGGATAAAAAGAAAAAGGTTTTATTTTTATTATACTCGCTTGGTGGAGGTGGGGCTGAGAGAGTCCTTGTCAACCTTGTAAATAATATGGACTTGAAGAAGTATGATATTCATATCCAGACAATTTTTAAAGCAGGTGTAAATAAAGAGTTTTTGAGTAGAGATATAAAGCTTATAGAATCGGGTTGGAAATCCTTTAAAGGTATCTCTATCCTCTTTAAACTGATACCCTCAAGAATACTATTTAAACTTTTAATAAAGAATGTTGATTATAATTTAATGGTTGCTTACCTACACGGTGCGCCAACAAAAGTGTTGGCAGGATATCCTAATAAAAAAACAAGAAAGATTGCCTGGTTACATACAGATATGAGACGTTCAACTCTAAACCGCATCTTTTTTTCCAAAGATGAGATTATAAAAACCTTTAACTTATATGACAGAATAGTTGGGGTCTCAAGTACAGTTAGTAATTCCTTTATAGATATGTATGGGTTAAAAGAAAAGGTGGTTGTTAAGTATAATACCAACAATATCAGAGAGATTATCAGGTTATCAAAGGAACAAATTGAAGAAGAACTCTTTCCAAAAAACACCTTTACCATAATCTCAATAGGTAGCTTAACAAAAGTAAAAGGGTACTCACGGCTTTTAAGTATATGTAAAAAGCTTTTTGATGAAGGAGTTAAATTTAAGCTATATATACTTGGTAAAGGAAGTGAGGAGAAAAAACTACAAGATTTTATTAATAAAAATAACCTTTCGAAAAAGATAACCCTTTTGGGGTTTAAGAAAAACCCCTATCCATACCTTAAGAAGGCAACCCTTTTTGTCTGTTCGTCCATATATGAAGGGCTAAGTACTGTTATATCCGAGGCAATAATTCTTGGTGTGCCTGTTATATCAACAAGAGTATCTGGAGCGGAAGAGGTGCTTGGAATTAATAACGAATATGGGATTGTAGTAGAAAATAATCAGGAAGCATTATATCAGGGTTTGAAAGAACTTATTAAATCGCCAAAAAAAGTAGAATATTACAAGAAAAAAGCATCTGAGAGGGCAACCTTCTTTGATACAGAAAAGAGAGTAAAAGAGGTAGAAGATATGTTTGATGAGGTACTAAGATAATGAACCCCTTAATCTCGGTAGTTGTACCAATATACAATTCAGAGAAATATCTAAAAAAATGCATTACAAGCATTATTAAGCAAACATATCTTAATCTTGAGATACTCCTTATAAATGATGGTTCAACAGACAACTCGGGAAAGATATGTAACTGGTTTGCCAAAATAGATAATAGAGTAAGAGTAATCAATAAAAATAATGGGGGAGTATCTGATTCAAGAAATTGTGGGATAAAAGAAGCTAAAGGAGAGTATATAACCTTTCTTGACAGCGACGACTACTGGGAACTTAAAACACTTGAAATAACTCTATCTCATTTAAGAAAAGAGAAGGCAGATATTGTTATTTGGGGTTACTATGCTGATTTTCTTGATATCAATGAAAAACCCTTCTTTACAAAAATAGTTTCTGATAATACTGCTCTCTATACAAAAAAAAGAGCTCTGCCATTAAATAAGAATGATAATTTCTGGAATATGTTTGGTTATGTATGGAATAAACTATACACATCTGAAATAATAAAAAATGGAAATTTTAGGTTTGACGAAAATATTTCACTCGGAGAAGATATTCTATTTAATAGTCAGCTCCTTTCTTCACTAAAAAGTATTGCAGTATTGGAGACCCCACTAACCCATTATATCCAAAGACCACAGGCAACCCTTGGAAAAAAGTTTTACCATAATATCTTTGATTTAAAGATACTCGCCTCACAAGCCAAAAAAGAGTTTCTTAAAGAGTGGGGATTTGATAACAGGTATATAACCGGTTTTTACAACCGTTCAGTATTTAGTAGTATAAAAACGAGTGTAAAAGAGATTATAAGTACCAGAGAGATAACCAGAAAAGAGAAGGACAGATATCTAAACAAAATACTGAAAGACCCAAATACTGTAAATATGCTTGTTTCTTTTAAAGGAACGATAAAAAAGCACCTCTTCTTATTTATATTAAAACATAAAATTTTAAGAGGTATTTTATATAAATATTTTAAAAATGATAAAGAAACTTATTAAAAAAATCAAAAAGTTTATACCCAATAAAATTAAGGTAAAGATACTTGCCTTTATTCAGCCGGTATATCTGGATAAATATGGGAAATATAAGGAGCAGAAAAAAATCTTTATATTCCTTGCTGGCTACTACCAGAACCTTGGAGATATGGCAATAACTTATTCTCAGGAACGTTTTCTTAAAGACAATTTTCCAGAATATGAGGTTATTACTATCCCAAGCACTAAAACGTATTCTCTAATGAAAACAATGAAATATTTATGTAATAGAGAGGATATTATCACTATCTTAGGTGGTGGTAATATGGACGATATATATACCTCCCTTGAAGATGCAAGACAGTTTGTAATAAGAACCTTTCCCCTAAACAGAATTGTTTCTTTTCCTCAAACAATGGCTTTTTCAGAAACGCCTTTTGGAAAAGGAAGGTTGAAGAAGACCTCAAAAATTTATAACAGACATAAAAATCTTCATATCTTTACAAGAGAAAGAAAATCCCTTGAAAAAATGAAGAGAACCTTCAAAAACAATTATGTTGATATAGTTCCTGATATAGTACTTTATCTTAACAAGGTTGCCCCTAAATTGGAAAGAAAAGGTTTTTTATGCTGTTTAAGAAATGATAAAGAAAAGAAAATCTCAAGCAAACAGGAAGAAGAGATAGGGAATATTATTATAAAAAAATATAAAGATATTACTTTTACAGATACCGTTAATATAACCCTTGAGGATTGCAAACCAGAAAACACAGAAGAAACCCTATCTAAATTCTGGGACCTTTTAAAAAGCAAAAAAGTTGTTCTTACAGATCGCCTCCACTGTATGATATTCTGTGTAATAACAAATACTCCCTGTGTAGTAATAGATAATACCAACGGAAAAATCTCCGGGGTTCATAAAGAGTGGCTTAAGGACTTCCAACATATAAAAATGGTGGAAAGATTTGAAATTAACAGAATAACTAAATATATAGACACCCTTTTAGAGGTAGATACAAGAGCAATCCCAACAAAATGTTTTCACGATAGTTTCAGACCTCTTCTAAAAGCTTGTACGCCAGAAGATATAAAGGAAAAAGTATAATGGCTATCAAAATAGATAATATAAAAAAAGAGTTAGTTAATGGCAAAACCCGCATAAGTTCATATATATATATTAACAATACTCCAGACCAAATGTTTTTTGAAACAGAAGAAAAAGACGGAAAATACCTCTGCGAAGAGAGTGGAGACGCCTTCTTAATGGGAGTACTCCTTTTGGCTATGAAAAACCATTATGATATATATATTAAGCCACCAATCTCTGAAAGATTCCTTTATGGGATAACCAAAATCTTAATGCCTGAATTAATAAAGATGAACCCGGAATTAGGTAACATCGTAATTTATCCTGAAACAACAGTTAATAAAGACCATAAAATTATAAATGGAGTGGTTACCCCTATCTCCTGTGGAGTTGACTCTTTTTATACAGTTTTATCAAATAATGGTAACGATATACTAGAAACTATGAGGTTAACCCACTTAGTTCTCTTTAATGCCGGTGCTTATGGTGACGATACAAAGCTATCAGAAAAAGAATTTTTCCAATATATGAAATATGTTCAACCGGTATGTAAAAAACTTGAATTGCCTCTAATATGGGTAAATTCAAACCTTATGAAGTTTTTTCCTTTTTACTATGTTCAGATACATACTTTTTATAATATCTCCTGTGCCCTTGCATTACAGAAACTTATAAAAATTTTTTATTACTCATCCACATTTATGACAAGTGATTTTGAGATGAAATTCCTTAATTCATCGTATTACGAACTACTCATTGGAAGCGCTCTAAAAACAGAAGGTTTTGAAATGGTATCTTTTGGAGGAGAGATTTCAAGATTTCAAAAAGTTGAAAAACTCCATAAAAAAAAGATTTTTAAAAAACACCTTAATGTTTGTGTTAAACCAGAAGAGGAGAAGAGTGGTAAAGTTAATTGTTCTTTATGTCATAAATGTATTAGAACTATGGCAGCGTTAGATATAATTGGATGTCTTCCGGATTACAAAGATGTGTTTGATATAGATATCTTTTATAAAAATAAAACTTTTTTTTGGGGAAGAATAAGAAACAAGGGGTGGAGAACAAATTTAGTAATTACAACTGAATTATTAGAAGCAGCAAAAAAATATAATTACAGAGTTCCTACACTCTCTTTCTTATGGATGTATATTATCTCTATTAAAAACCTCACCATAAGACAATTTAAGAGAATTAAAAAATGACAAACCCTATAATTAGTATCATTGTACCAATCTACAATACTGAAGCATATCTAAGAAAATGCCTTGATTCTCTTGTGGAACAGACAGTAAAAGAGATTGAGATTATTCTTGTCAACGACGGCTCAACCGATAATAGCGGTAAAATATGTGATGAATATGCTAAAAAAGATAGAAGAATAAAAGTTATATATCATGAAAACAAAGGGGTTGCGGAGGCAAGAAACAGTGGAATGTATTTAGTAGAAGGGAAATTTTTAACTTTTGTTGATAGCGATGACTATGTTTCAAAAGAGTATATTGAAAGAATGCTTGAATACTTCAAAAAATATCCCGAAGCAGATATAGTTATCTTCGGTCAAGCTCGAATAGTAGGCAAACGTACTACAATCTATCTTCCAGAGAAAGAAGCACTTATGAATAGAAGCGAGTTCTCAAAAAAATTTTTTGATTTAAGGAAAAGTAATCTGCTTGATGTAACAACAAACAAATTATATAGAACATCTTTAGCTAAAACTTTAAAATTTATACCTGATATACAACCAGGTGAGGACTCTCTATTTAACTTCCAATATTATACCCTATGTCAAAAGATTGTCTTATCAAAAGAGTATGGATATTTTGCAGTACGTAGAAATAGTTCTATAATGGGACAATTATATAGCAGGTATTACCCTTCTTTTGAACTGGAAAAATCCCTTGAAATGCGTAAATCTTTCAAGAAAGCCTTTGCTGAGATAGGAATATTGCCTACAATTATAGAAGAAAGGTATATAAACTCATACGCAAGGTGGTTCTACTCGGTTCTATCCAATGTCATCAAAAAAGAAACCCCTTACACTACTATCGAACAGATAAAAAAAATAAGAAAAATAATGGATTACCACAAAAAAGAGGGCATTAAGAAGGAAAATTTTAAAAAAGGAAGTTTAAGCAGGCTTCTTCAGTTATGTTATCTTTTGAAACACCCATTACTTATATGGATATTTTTGAAAACATTTTTTTTCTACTCACATATAAAACGTCGATTTAAAAAAATAACATAGAAATGAAACCATTAACTCCTTATGTAAGTATTATAGTGCCAGTATATAATAACGAAAAATATTTAAGAGAGTGCCTTAATTCCCTTATAAACCAAGAGTTAAAAGAGATAGAGATTATTTTAATTAATGATGGTTCTACTGATAGAAGCCCTGATATTATTAAAAAATATGCCTTAAAAGACCCTCGTATAAAAATAATCAATCAGGATAATAGAGGACCCAATACTGCAAGGAATAAAGGCATTAAGGTCTCAAAAGGAGAATATATAGGATTTGTTGATTCTGACGATACTATTTCAAAAGATATGTATAAGAAAATGTACAATACAGCAAAGGAACATAATGCAGATATTGTAACAAGCGGATACCATACTTGTGATGAAAATTTAAATATTATTTCAACCCATTACCCGCTTTTCAGATATAATGTTATCTTTTCAAAAGAAGATAAGATAAAAATGATAGAGGAAATATATAAGAATAAGTTTTCTTTCTTTGCTGTACGAAACCTATATAAGAAAGAGATGATATTGGAGAAAAATTATTTTTTTGATGAAGATATACGGATAGGAACAGAACTTCTATTTAATTTTTTCTATTTTTATAACGCAAACCGTATTATTGCCTTAAAAGAGGCATTCTATTTTTACAGGGCTTCCCCTACAAGTATCACAAGAAGCAGATATAAACCGCACCTTGAAAAGAGTTTACAATTACAACACGAGAAGATGGTTCAATTCTATAAAGAGTATGGTATCTTTGAAAAGTACTCAATAGGATTCTATAAAAGGATAGCAGAAACTTTTCCCCCTATGTTATTAACAAATATGTTTGCGAAAGATAATGTAAAAAGCGCTTCTTTCAAAGAATTAAGAAGAATATTAAACCTTCCTATGATTAAAGAATCCTTAAAGCATACTCCTCTTATAAATAAGGGGTTACCAACAGGGAAACAGATTATTATAATACTCTCGAAATTAAAACTCTACAGGTTGCTCTGGTTATATTATAAAGTTAAAAGGTAACTATCTCTGCTATTCTCTCTCTTTGCCTTCTACCCTTAGGAGTGCTGGTGCGAAGAGT
>LSQX01166274.1_pt1 | contig 16106 bp, 14 predicted proteins | sample 654561 | NCBI WGS metagenome assembly LSQX01 (sample SAMN04489861, study PRJNA283612) | anaerobic digester metagenome | isolation source: 4 biogas reactors fed with cattle manure at either 37C or 55C with and... | place: Denmark: Kongens Lyngby | collected 2014 | reverse complement strand
CGCTCCAATCCGGTGACCTACCTGAAGGCATTCGATGAGATCCGAAAGCTCTTTGCGGCACAACCGCTGGCAAAACAGATGGATTTCACACCGGCCTACTTCTCTTTTAATGTGGAGGGAGGACGTTGTGAGGAGTGTAAGGGCGAAGGTACCATCACCGTGGAGATGCAGTTCATGGCAGACATCAAGCTGGTGTGTGAGTCATGCCATGGTAAACGTTTCTCGCCTGAAGTGTTGGAGATTGAATACAATGGACAGACCATTTATGATGTGCTTGAGATGACGGTCAACCAGGCCATCGAATTCTTCGGTGAACAGAAGGGGACAACAGAGAAAAAAATCACAAGGAAGATGCAGCCTTTACAGGATGTGGGGCTGGGGTATCTTAAGCTGGGACAATCATCCTCGACTCTTTCGGGAGGTGAGAACCAACGTGTGAAACTGGCCTATTACCTTGGCGAGGAGAAATCAAAACCGACCATTTTCATTTTCGATGAACCGACAACGGGGTTGCACTTTCACGATATCAGGACACTGCTAAAAGCATTCAATGCGCTCATTGAACGGGGACACACGGTAATCATCATTGAGCACAATATGGAGGTGATCAAATGTGCCGATCATATTATCGATATCGGACCCGAAGGCGGGAAAGAGGGTGGTTATGTTGTTTGCTCCGGTACACCTGAGCAAATTGCCGCCTGCCGTGAGTCACATACAGGGAGATTTTTAAAGGAGAAGCTGCCTTAAGAGGTAAAACGGTTTAGAACAGGTTCCTCCCTATCCAGAAAGCAACGATCACCGACAGTACCACGACAGCCGACCATCTCCCGAAGAAGATCTTCTCCAGCCGGGGAAAGCGACGTTTTCCGCCGAGATACTCCAGATATATCCCCAAAAATATGTATGGCAGTGCCAGCACCATAAAAGTATTCTGCTTCAATGCGCCCATGATGTTGAGATGCAACAGATGATGGATGGCTCTTTGCGAACCGCACCCGGGGCATTCAAAACCGGTGGCGAGGAGAAAGGGACATTTGGGGAATAAAGAATGGGTGTCGGGATCAAAAAGAAAAAAAAAGATAAAAGCTGTCACAAGCAGAATATTTGTGGCAGCGATAATCCCTATTTTTATTGACCTGTTCACTATGGGAGCAGAAACGCTTAAAAATTGTACCCGCTTGCACTTTCTTCAATAATGTTCTCCATATATGCCGGCATATTTCCGGTAGAGAACATGATAATCCATAGTATCAGGTAAAGAATGCCAATTGTAAAAGCAATAGCAGTCCACATTTTGGCCTTTTTCGCCGCCCTCAGCGATGCATCATACTGGCCGTTGAAGTAGAGTGAATCCACCTTTGCTGCATATACAATCCCCACAATCCCCAGTGGGAGACAACAGAGTATTGTTGCAACAATCGACTGCCAGAGCCAGTTGCCGGGTTTCATGGGAGGGAGCCTCTCTGCTGACTGCTCCTGATACTGTTGTTGCGGCGCGGGAGGTGGCATTGAAGGCTGATCCTGTAAGGATCTCTCATTATGATCTTCCATATGTTTTTTTTGTTTTATGTATTCAACAGTTCACCTATCCCTGCTACTGAACCAACAAAGACAAAGAGCAGAATGATTGTAATGACAATTAGCAACACCCATCCTATGGCAATCCACAACGCAATTTTTATCCACTTGGCAGCTGAACGGGATGCTTCGGCTGAAGCAGCATAATCACCCCTGTTGAAGAATGACTCTACCTGGGATGCATAGACAATCCCGATAATCCCCAGAAGACTCAGGAAGCTACTGCACAGGATGAAAGGCAGAATGGTGACCAGGATGGACTCCACCAACCATGTCTTTGGCATTGGCTGAGGCGGGTGTGATCCGTACGGGGTTGCAGGTCTGTTGGATTGTGATTGCAACACCTCTACTGACTGCTCTGTTTCATGGGCAACAGCTGAACCGGAAAATAGGAAACTTAGCTCAGCAACCTCATCGGCACGCTTCCATTGTTCCATACCTTGAGTCCAGACAAGCGTTTCAGGTTTCACAATCTCTTGTCTGAGTTCGTCGGGTGAGAAAGTACCTTTCTGCTTCCCTTCAGCGTCGATGTAAAAATAGCGGTTCATAGATTTTGTTTTTATTGATAATCTTCAGGGTTAATCCTTATTGTACGTATGTGATTGTTCTGTTCATCGGTATAGTCATACTCAATAACAACATTGTTTTCCGTGAATATACGCAAATCAGCATTTGTGGAGAACATTGTTCTGATATTCTTCATGAGTTCGTCCTTTCTGCTCTCGAGCAACGAATCGGGGTTATTGATGTTCGTCACACTGTAACGATAGCGGAATACATTATCGTTCGTCACGGTGGCTTCTTCGAACCGTGTGTACTGATCGAGCGACACCGGAGCAGATTCATTGAGCTCTACAGCCATCTGTGTCAGTTTTTGATGCAGCTCTCTTTTACCGGTGTTACATTGTACAATTAACAGAGAGTAGAAGATCAGAGAGAGAATAAAGAATGTTTTTCGCATTTGTAAAAGAATTGTTCCACAAAAATAAAAAAGTTTGGACTACATTAAAAATATTCAACGTTAATTTTTTGATTTACCGTCAATAATGGGCAGGATAGGGCTATTCACTGCAGAACAGGATGTTTCTATTTACACCGGGAGGTGGCTGATAAAGGTGGCTATAACTAAATTGGCAGAATGTCTCTCGACATTCTGCCAAACATGTTAACCTTAAATCTAATACTATTATGAAAAAACCACGAGACAAATATAAAAAAGAAATTAAAACCCTCCAAATAATTTCAATAAAAAATAAAAAATTATCTGATTCAATCTAATTGAAAGTAAAATCAGACAACAGGTAAACCCATCCCCGTGATTTTGCGATATAAATCGAGTGCATAGACATCGGTCATTCCTGAAACATAATCGACAATAGATTGTATTCTCCCGTACATCGTGATCGCATCAGTCTCATACTGTTCAGGAATTCTGTCCAGAAGCAACCTGGAGTAGGCATGGTCCGGTTCCCGGATCGCATCGGTGAAGACCTCCAGCAGGAAACCAATGATGCGATAACCGGCAAGCTCAATGTCCAGCACATCCTTTGAGCGATAAATATGCTGAAATGCAAACTCAGAACAATTCATGTAGGCAGCTGCAACTGCAGGTGACACATGCTTTATCAGTGAACCTGTATACTCTCCGGCAAGAATCCTCTTCTCGTTCGCAACAAAAATATCAGCACACGCTTCTATCAACAGGCCAATCACTCCGGCACGCAGATAAGCGATCTGTTCATTCACATCATTCACCAGCGCAAGCGTCTTCTCTCTTCCTAGCCGCTTGTCGCTGTCAAAAAACGAGAGTAAAAGATCCATCGCCTTTTCGGTGGAAATCACATGCAGTTTATGTGCATCCTCAATATCCATCAACTGGTAACAGATATCATCAGCAGCTTCCACCAGATAAACCAGTGGATACCGTGCAAGCTGCAAGGGATGATCGTTCAGCTTATTGATGCCCAGGCTGTCGGCTATGCGCTGATAATCGGCCTCTTCGGACGAGAAGAAACCGAATTTGTTCTTCCCCCCGCTCAATGCGGATGAATAGGGGTATTTCACCACTGAGGCGAGTGTGGAGTAGGTCATTGCGAAACCACCCTTTCGTCTCCCCCTGAACTGATGCATCAACAGCCGAATGGCATTGGCATTTCCCTCAAAGGAGGTAAAATCGGTCCATCGCCCCCCCTCTTCCTCAACAGCTTTTTTCAGAGAGATCCCTTTCCCTTCAGAGAAAAAAGTGGATATCGCCTTCTCACCGGAATGGCCAAAAGGGGGGTTTCCAAGATCGTGTGCAAGACATGCTGCTGAGACTATCGCTCCGATCTCTTCGAAATGTGTCTGAGCGGTCGGATATTTATTGCGCAGCTTACGTGCAACATTCTCACCCAGTGAACGTCCCACGCTCGAGACCTCCAGGCTATGCGTCAAACGGTTATGCACGAACACACTCCCCGGCAGAGGAAACACCTGTGTCTTGTTCTGCAACCGGCGGAAGGGTGATGAAAATATCAGCCTGTCGTAATCGCGCTGATACTCTGTCCGTTCATGTTTATTCACATCTTCATAATGCTCCATGCCAAACCGTGTCGCTGATAGTAACTGTTCCCAATTCATTTTAAATCTTCTTAATACAACAAAGATAGAACAAACTTTTATATAACCCCCCAACTACCTGACAGACGCTGCGGCGCATCATCAAAATGAGTCTTCGATATATTTTGGAAAGATTATAAACGTAAAACTGATAGAATCTCCACAAATAAGCGTAAATTTGTATCAAAATTTCAGAAAGGTTTATCAATGACTGACATCATCAAGCATGAGTGCGGTATCGCAGTTATCCGCCTGCTCAAACCCCTCGACTATTACTATAAAAAATATGGATCATGGCAATATGGGTTGGACAAACTCTACCTGCTCATGGAAAAACAACACAATCGTGGCCAGGAGGGTGCCGGATTGGGTGCGGTGAAGTTGGAGGCCTCACCAGGAAATGAGTACATTTTCAGAGAGAGGGCTGTAGGTTCAGGCGCTATTGCAGATATATTCTCTAAAGTACACTCCTCATTCCGGCAATTTTCCGAAGAGCAGTTAAAGGATATTGATTTTGTAAAAAAATCGGTCCCTTTTGCCTCCGAACTCTTTATCGGGCATCTGCGATACAGCACCACCGGCAAAAGCGGATTGACCTATGTTCATCCGCTGCTGCGACGAAATAACTGGGCTTCACGAAGCCTGGCCCTGGCAGGGAATTTCAATATGACCAATGTGGATGAGATGTTCGGGCAGCTGATAGCGGAGGGACAACATCCCCGTGAATACGCCGATACGTTTGTCATGCTGGAGTCGATCGGTCATTATCTCGACAGGGAGGTACAGTACCAGTATGATCAACTTCAAAGCAGCAATCTGAGCGGCCAACAACTGAGTCATCAGATTGAGGAGAAGCTGGATATCCCTTTCCTGTTAAAAAGAGCATCCAAAATCTGGGACGGTGGCTATGCCCTCTGCGGGTTAATAGGCAGTGGCGACGCTTTCGCATTGCGTGATCCCTGGGGTATTCGTTCCGCATTCTATTATTACGACGATGAAGTGGCAGTCGTGGCATCGGAACGCCCTGTAATTCAAACAGCATTCAACCTGAAGAAAGAAGAGGTGCACGAACTGCAGCCGGGAGAAGCGTTCGTGGTGAAACGCAACGGCGCGATCTCGCTGCATCAGATTCAGGAGAAGAAAGAAAAAATAACACCCTGCTCTTTTGAACGAATATACTTTTCCCGTGGATCGGACTACGATATTTACCGTGAACGGAAAAAGTTGGGAGAGCTGCTCGTACCGAAAATCATTGAAACAATTGATGATGACTTCGACAATACGGTCTTCTCTTTTATCCCCAACACCGCAGAGGTAGCGTACTACGGCATGCAGCAGGGTCTGGAGGACCATTTCAACCACAAAAAAGCACAGACCATTCTTGAGAAAAGAGACAGCTTAAGCAAAGAAGAGATTGACGCAATACTTTCAAAGCGTGTACGGTCCGAGAAGGTGGCAATCAAAGATATCAAACTGCGCACCTTCATTGCGCAGGGTAATGCCAGGAATGACCTTGCCGCACATGTCTATGATGTGACTTACGGATCGTTAAGGAGAGGGGTGGATAATCTGGTGATTATCGATGACAGCATCGTCCGAGGGACCACACTCAAACAGAGTATCATCAAAATACTTGACAGGCTTGACCCGAAGAAAATTGTCATCGTCTCCTCCTCCCCACAAATACGATACCCCGACTGTTACGGCATAGACATGTCGCGAATGAGTGAGTTCATTGCTTTCAAGGCAGCCCTGGAGCTGCTGAAAGAGCGTAGCCTGCAACATATCATCGAAGAGACATACAAGAAATCGGTGGCACAGAAATATAAACGTAAAGAGGAGATCATCAATCACGTGAAAGATATATACGCTCCTTTCACCGATGAAGAGATTTCTGCCAAAATTGCGCAGATGCTCACCTCGAAAGATATAAAAGCTGAAGTAGAGATTGTGTTCCAGAGTATTGAGGACATGCACAAAGCATGCCCCAACAATAGCGGTGACTGGTATTTCTCGGGCAACTACCCCACACCCGGCGGCAACAGGCTGGTCAACAGCGCATTCATCAACTACATCGAAGGTGCGGAGAACATCACCCGCCAGTATGCTTTGAATTTCAATAAAAACAAAGAATGATAGAACGCATTATCATCCTTGAGAATGTTGACCCGCTGGTTTTCTTCGGCATCAACAACGGCAATATCCAGTTACTGAAAACTTTGTACCCTAAGTTGCGCATTGTGGCTAGAGGGAACGTGATTAAAGTGATCGGTGATGAAGCAGAGTTGGTATCGTTTGAAGAGAAGATACATGAACTGGAGAAGTTCAGCATTGAGATGAATGTGCTGAAGGAAGAAGACATCCTGGATATCGTAAAAGGCAAGGCTCCCACAATCATCAATGTGGATAATCTCATCATTCACGGGATGAATGGAAAACCAATCATGGCACGTACCGCTAATCAGAAGAAGCTGATGGAGGCGTTTGATGTGAATGACATGGTTTTCGCGATTGGTCCTGCCGGTTCGGGTAAGACATACACAGCCATAGCCCTGGCTGTCCGCGCACTGAAAACAAAGCAGGTGCGCAAGATCATTCTTAGCCGTCCTGCGGTGGAAGCCGGCGAAAAGCTGGGGTTTCTGCCGGGCGACATGAAAGAGAAGATCGACCCGTACCTGCAACCGCTTTACGATGCACTGGAAGATATGATTCCGCCGATGAAACTGAAGGAGTATATCGAGAGTAAGATCATCCAGATTGCACCGCTCGCATTCATGCGCGGCCGCACACTCAATGATGCGGTGATCATTCTTGATGAGGCGCAGAACACCACGAAGGCACAGATAAAAATGTTCCTTACCCGCCTGGGAATAAACGGGAAAATGATCATCACGGGAGATATCACACAGATAGACCTGCCTCACTCCCAGCAATCAGGCCTGATACACTCGATGAGGCTGTTACGTCACATCAATGGCATTGCAACGGTAGAGTTCAACAAGAAGGATATCGTCCGTCACAGGCTTGTACAAAGGATCGTAGAGGCCTACGAGCAGGAAAGCAGCAGTGAGCAGGGTTCATCACCACAAAGCAAAGCAGAGAAAACAGAAAAAGCGGAGGGAACGACGTTGCCGGAATCATAACAAACAACAATCAAACAAGAGCGGCCCTGTTCTTGTTAAGAAATAACCAGTATGATGTGGTGACGCTGAATAATATATAACGTGTGGAAACGACTAAATTGACAAAATATGGATACGCTAACGAAAACAAATTACCTCTTTCCGGGACAGACAAAGGTTTATAACGGAAAAGTACGCGATGTCTACAGCATCGGAGAGGATAGACTGGTGATGATTGCTACAGACAGGATATCCGCATTTGATGTAGTGCTGACAAGGGGGATCCCCTACAAAGGACAGGTATTGAACCAGATTGCATCAAGGTTTCTGGATGCAACATCAGACATCGTACCCAACTGGAAGCAAGCCTCACCAGACCCGATGGTAACGGTGGGTGTGCGTTGTAAACCATACAAGGTGGAGATGGTGATTCGTGGTTATATCACCGGCAGTGCCTGGCGTGAATACAAGAAAGGTGCCCGCACCCTTTGCGGACTGCCCCTGCCGGAAGGATTACGTGAGAATCAGAAGTTTGAAACACCGATCATCACCCCCACCACAAAAGCCGATGAGGGTCATGACGAAAACATTTCGAAAGAGGAGATCATTGCCCAGGGGTTAGTGAGCAGAAATGAATATGAGCAACTGGAACAATACACCTACGATCTGTTTAAACGCGGTACGGAGATGGCTGCCGAGAAAGGGTTGATCCTGGTAGATACCAAATATGAGTTCGGCAAAAAAGATGGAGTGATTTACCTGATTGATGAAATTCACACACCTGATTCATCCCGTTATTTTTACAGCGAAGGGTATAAAGAGCGATTCGAAAAGGGAGAAGAGCAGAAACAACTATCAAAAGAGTTCGTGCGCAAATGGCTTATGGATAACGGGTTCCATGGGCAAAAGGGACAGCAGGTCCCGGAAATGAGCGATGCATATTGTCAGAGTGTTTCGGAAAGATATATTGAGCTATTCGAGAAAATTGTCGGGGAAAAATTTGTGAAAGCAGACGCCGGGAATCTGGAAGCACGTATTGAGAAGAACGTAACTGAATACTTAAGAATATGAGCTACAAGGTAGAGAAAGTTAATCCCTATAATGCAGACCAAAGGAAGAATGAACAGGTTGTACGAATGTTCAATGACATTGCACCCAGTTATGACCGGCTGAATGGTACCCTCTCATTGGGGATAGATGGTTACTGGCGCAGTGACTCACTGAAAGAACTGAGAAAATACAAACCCAGGCATATGCTGGATATCGCCACCGGCACAGGTGATTTTGCCATCCTGGCACAAAAGATACTGCAACCGGAAACGATCACTGCCGTGGATATTTCAGAGGGCATGATGGAGGTGGGTAGAAAGAAAGTTGCCAGGAAAGGTATTGCCGACATCATCCGATTTGAGTATCAGGACTGTGCTGAGATGAGCTTTGCCGACAACAGCTTCGATGCAGCCACGGTCTCCTTCGGTGTACGTAATTTCGAAGATATTGACAAAAGCTTTCAGGAGGTTTTGCGTGTGCTTAAACCCGGAGGTGTTTTCCTTTTTATTGAGCTGACCACTCCCGACAAATCACCGGTGAAAGAGTTGTACGGCACCTATACAAAACATGTGATGCCATTCCTCTCGGGGCTCTTCGATACTGAACAGCGGGCGTACCAGTATTTGCCTGAATCCATAGCCGCGTTCCCACAGGGAAGAGAGATGATGCTGATATTGAAAAAGAACGGGTTCAGAAACATCCGTCTGAGACGATACACCCTGGGTATCACAACCTTGTATATCGCAGAAAAATAGAGGCATGGACACCTACGGACTTATCGGATTTCCGCTAAAGCACTCCTATTCAGCCCTGTTCTTCACAGAGAAATTTAAAAAGGAGCATATAGATGCCGAGTATCTTAACTTTGAAATCGGGGATATTCTGGAGATCCGTCATGTGATACTTTTCAATCAACAGTTGAAAGGATTAAATGTAACCATCCCCTACAAAGAGAGTGTGATTCCTTTTCTCGATGCCATCTCGCTGGAAGCAGAAAAAATTGGTGCTGTCAACGTAATCAAAGTGGAACGGAGACCCGCTGATATGTATTTCTACAAGCTGACAGGGTACAACACAGATTATATTGGTTTCAAAGCATCTCTCACCCCCCTCCTGAACAGAGCGACCCACAAAAAAGCCCTGATACTGGGGACAGGGGGTGCTTCAAAAGCGGTAGGCCAGGCACTCACCGATCTGGAAATTGAATGGAAACATGTTTCCCGCTCCGCGGGAGTCAACAGGTACAGTTATAATGAATTATCGCAGGAGATCATCTCGGACTACACTGTCATCGTGAACGCGTCACCTGTGGGTACTTTTCCAGACCTGAATGAATCTCCCGCCATACCCTATCAGTATCTTACATCGGATCATCTGCTGTATGACCTGATTTATAACCCCGAGGAGACGCTGTTCCTGCAAAAAGGAAAAGCACAGGGTGCCACAACTAAAAACGGGAAAGAGATGCTCTGTAGGCAGGCTCTGGCGGCATGGGAGATATGGAAGGGCGCAGAATAATAAAAACCTTTTCGTGCTGATGGCTAGGTAAGGTCAATAAAAAATATCGCCCTCTTAAATTTCACAATAAGAGGGCGATGGGATTCCTTAGCTGTTTCATGAAGAATGTGTTAACTAAGAAAATATATAGAGGTGCGAGAGTGTAATTTGTCCTTTTTTATATCACACTGGAAACTTCAATTACTTCAGTGGCTTCTTTTTCAGCTTCCAGGGCCGGCTCTTTCTTTACTTCCTTGCCTTCTATATCAAAATAAACCGTCTTCTTAGATTTATCCTCCTTCTTTATCAACTTAACCTTGGTAAGTTGTTTTTCAGCATTATATTTCAATGCCTTCACATCATACTCTTGTGTTAATGCATTGACCGCTGCCTGAACTGCGGTACTGAGGTCTTCCAGTTTCACTTCTACAAAACCATCGTCACCTGTGGTGTCACCTGTTATAATAGTTGCAGTCGGTTGCAGATCCATTGCATTCAGCTCCTGCACATGACTAACTGCGATCATACTTGTTGCAAATGCAATTGTTAAAATAGCTTTTTTCATAATGATTTATATTTAAAAATGATTACACATTGAATTTTAATCCAATTTTAATTTCCCTGTACACCATCTATATATCAAACTCTGTGCTAAAACAAATAAAGCATTCGGGAATCACACCATATACCACTGTATATCTGCAATATAAAACATGCAAATGAGTATTGCTCCCAGCGATTCAAATGTGGAACAGATGGGGAAATTGTAGAATATTTCTACAACCGAACCTGATTATTCTACACTTCTTATGCTCCCCTGCCAATAAACGATAGTTCATGTAAATTCAAATATATCCTGTATATTTGAAACGCCAATGATACATATATGGGATCAAATATGGGATCAAAAAAAACACCTGAACAACGGATAAGGATAAAAATTGGGTTGATACTGCTTGTCATCATCCTCTATTTTACAGGACTATTTATCTATTCCTATATTTTCAAGCAGCACATTGACAAGCAGAAACAGGAGATGATCAACGCCAACAATGTCTTAACCTACAGCAATCAGCTGATTGTATCAGTACAGCAGGCTCAGGATATGTTGAACAATTACCTGGTCTCACCGCAAAGGAAATTTCAGCAGCAATATGATTCAATCTGGGTCGATATTTCCGGGCAAATAGCGTATATTAAGCGTGTCTCAAATGAAAAAGAGAAGGATATTTTGCTGGAAGACATCGATTCACTGCTCCGGGAGAAGAATAGAATAGTGAATAAGCTCGTAAGGCAGTTCCGGTCACAAAATCCTATGATTGAACTCGACAAGAAAATAGAGACCTATGATAATATCATCCAGGACTCGATCGTGGTGACCACCAGCAAGGATACCACAATGGTTTCAAAACAACGGAAGGATTTCTGGAGCCGTCTTAGGAATTTATTTGATCCGAAATATGCTCCCGACACGACGTTAACCATATCACACACGGAACAGGAGGCAAGATCCACTTCAAGAGTTGACACGGAGATGTATTCCGATCTGAAGAACATCACCCAGGAAGCATCCAGAACCTATTCAAAACAAATAGAGGGAATAGAGAGACAGGTGAGGGAGCTGATTCTCGCAGAACAAAACATTTCTCTGGGTATATCACGGCTCATCACCCGTTATTATAACGAGGCGATAGAAACCTCAAAGGAGGGAACAGAAAACAGTGAATCACTTACGCAGAGGATCTTTGCTTTTGCACTTACCGTGGGAGCAGTTTCACTGCTACTGATTCTGGTTATCATCTTTCTGATCATTGATGATCTTAACAAGGGACAAAAAGCACGCATAGACCTTGCAAAAGAGAAACAACTCACCGAAGAGCTGATTGAGAGCCGTCATAAGCTGCTGTTGTCCGTATCGCATGATATTAAAACACCTCTCAGCTCCATCATGGGATATTTGGAGATGTGGGATACGAATGAAGTTCCGGAAGAGAAACAGCGACAGCTCAGGTCGGCACGGAACTCAGGAAGACACATTCTGAGCATGCTGGCCAATCTCCTTGAATTCTCTCGCCTGGAGCGTAACAAAGGTGAGATGCATAACAGCCGGTTCAATCTGATGGAATTGATTAATGATGTGATCAATATGTTCCTGCCCTTCACAGAGGAGAAAAAGCTGCATCTGGAATTGGAGAACATGACCTCATCTCCGTTTTTCGTTGAGACAGATTACACACTTCTCAAGCAGATCCTTGTCAACGTCACATCCAATGCAGTCAAATACACACTTCAGGGAAGTGTACATATTCGGGTGGAGTATGTGCAGCAGCTCATCTTCACTGTCATCGACACCGGGATAGGGATTGACCGGGAGGATCTGGAGAAAATATTCAGACCTTTCTCCCGCATCAAAAACCCGTTGAAAGCCGAAGGTAACGGTTTTGGCTTGTATGTAACCAGGGGGCTGGTAGACTCACTGAAGGGTGAGATTACGCTTACATCGGAAAAAGGAAAAGGCACCAGCGTGACAATTAAGTTGCCTCTGACACGACTTGATGGTCAGAAATCAACAGTGAATAAAGAGCATTCTATGATGAACAGCCGCGTCTTTGATAAGATACTTCTTTTCGAAGACGATGCCTCACTGGGGAACATGCTGAAAGAATTCCTTATTCACAAAGGATTTAAGGTGAAGTTGTGCAGTAATACGCGTGATGTGAAAGGTTTCCTGCGACTAATCTCCTCTTTCGATATTGTGTTTACGGATATGCAGATGATGCATATCACCGGAATTGATATTCTCCGTGAAATTAGAAAAAGTGATGATGCTATTCCTGTCTGGCTCATGACAGCCTACGATGAGTATACGACGGAGAAGGCACTGGAGAAAGGATTCAGGGGCCTGATCACCAAACCCATTCAGTTGAGCAGGCTCACTGAGATCCTTACCGTCTCCGAGCATCAGGAAGAGAGGGGGGAGCTATTCAATGGGAGATTTCCAAAACTGACCACATTATTTCACAACGACGAGCAGGTAATCAAAGATATATTAGCAACATTTGTTGAGACGTCGGAGAAAGACAGGGAGACATTGACAGAGCTGATAATCAGAAACGACTTTAAAAATGCACAAGAGCTCTGCCACAGGATATATCCGTTTTTCAGTCAGCTGGATGCTGATCATCTTTGCGGACCATTACGTAAAATGGATAGACTGAGGGGTAGTGAGGAGGATTCCTATCCTGAATGGGCAGATGAGTTAAGGGAAACAATAAGACAGATCAGAGAGTTCACTGAGCGAATCAGAGAAGAGTATTTATAAAATTTCGCTTTAACTGTGAATAGTCCCGTTATTGCGGTGGTCATCAGTAAAGAGCTGCTTATAGACTGATATTGTATAGATGAATCTTATTGTAGAGCGTTTTCCGGTCTATGTGAAGCAGCAGGGCGGCTTTCGTCTTGTTGCCGTTCACCCTCTTCAGTGCCCGGATTATTTTCTCTTTCTCTTTTTCCGGTTCCGGGAATAGTGATTCTTCGATCACATTTTCATGCTTTTCCTTCTTTTCAGATAACAGGGGCAAACTTTCTTCTGTAATGGAATCTACCGCCGAAAAGAGGACTGCACGACGGATCACATTGCGTAACTCTCTCAGATTACCCGGCCATGAGTACCCCTGTAACTGCATGAGCGCTTCCGGTGATACAGTTCGCACTTTTTTATTAAGCTCTCTGTTTGCCTCCTCTCTGAAATGGTCTGCGTAAACTGGAATATCATTGGCACACTCCCGCAAGGAGGGCACCCTGATCATGAACTCATTCAGCCGGTGATACAGGTCTTCTCTGAACCGCCCTTCTTCTATGGCTTTCTCCAGATCTTCATTTGTCGCAGTAATGATTCTCACATCCACCACGATATCCATTGAGGTGCCCACAGGCCTTATTTTTTTCTCCTGCAAAGCACGCAGCATCTGCATCTGGACGCCGTAGGGCAGATTGCCCACTTCATCAAGAAACAGTGTACCACCGCTGGCAGCTGAGAAAAATCCTGTTTTATTCTCTATGGCAGTAGTGAAAGATCCTTTCTTATGACCAAAAAGTTCACTCGGGGCAAGCTCCATCGACAAGCTGCCACAATCAACAGCCACGAAAGGACCATCAGACCGTGTGCTTCTGTTATGAATCAATTGCGCTACATGCTCCTTGCCTGTTCCGCTTTCTCCCGCAATCATCACAGCCAGTTGTGTGGGCGCAACCAGGTCTATAAATGAATACATCTGGGTTGAAAGGGGACTGCGCCCGAAAACAATTGTTTCTTCCCCAAGGCTCTGTCTGTTTTCTGCCGATGGCTTTTTCCGGGGAGGAGATGCCTCATTTTCCAATTCGAAAGCCGCTTCAATCTTCAGTGTGAGAAGAGAGGGGTTGATCGGTTTTTCAAGGAAATCAAAAGCACCCAGCTTGATAGCCGCTACAGCGGTCTGTATCTCACCATAACCTGTCATGATAATGACGGGTGTCGACAGATCTCTTTCGTTCAGCCAGGTCAGCAGCATGATACCGTCACCATCAGGCAGGCGCAGATCAGACAGGATGACCCTGTATGATGTTTTGACCAGTTCCTCCTGAGCAGCAACCATCCCAGCACATAAAGTAACTGAAAAACCGTTCCTCTCGAACCACTTCTGAAGCATGGCACCGAAAGAACGATCATCTTCCACTATTAGTATTCTCTCGTTCACTTGATATTTATATGAGATCGCGTAAAGATAGCTTTTTTATTTTTTTTCCAAAAAAACCTTACGGCTGTTTGATGAAAGGTAACATTTTATATACCTGATTAAGTTTTTTTAGCGGTTCACAAGCTTTAAATCGACATCTTACATTCCTTCAGATGAAGAGAATGTAGTATATTTGGAGTAAACTATCGCTATATGAACAATCTTCTAAAGAAAGAGACTGATACCAGGCTGAGAAAGCTGCAACAAACAATAAGCGACGCGAATGCCGATGCATGCATTATCACATCATCGGTCAACCAGTTTTGGCTTTGTGGTTATATTTTTGACGGATACATGTTGCTGTTTCCGGAAGGGGATCCGGTGCTGTTTGTGAAACGTCCTGCCGGCATAACGGATGAGAGAGTGATACAGATCCGTAAACCGGAACAGATTCCTGACATGCTTCGGGATGCTGATCTGCCTTTACCTAAACGTGTTCTGATAGAGAGCGACCTGCTAAGCTACAGCAGCGTGATGCGTCTGCAGGCAGCACTGGAGATGCCTGAAGTGATCAATGTCTCGGGAGAGATACGGAGATTACGTTCGGTGAAATCGGAATATGAATTGAATCAGATACGTGAAAGTGCCCGGATTCACACCAAAGTTTATGAGCTGATCCCCTCATTGTATCGAAGGGGAATGACCGATCTGGAACTACAGATCGAGATCGAACGGGAGATGCGTCTTCATGGCTCGGTGGGCATCTTCCGATCATTCGGTGAGAACATGGATATCTTTATGGGCAGTATGCTTGCCGGCGACAATGCCCAGGCAGTCTCCCCATTCGACTACGCACTTGGGGGTGCCGGCACATCACCGTTGCTGCCGCTGGGTGCCAACGGTACGAAGATGCTACCGGGGATGACGCTGATGGTGGATATGGCGGGAAACTACCGCCCATGGATGGATGATATGAGCCGAACCTTTGCCATCGGAGAAGCTCCCGATATCGCCCTGAAGACCCATCAGCTATCAATCGATATTGTCCGTGCAATAGAGCAGAGCAGCCGGGTCGGCACTCCCTGTGCCAATCTCTACCTCATGGCGGAGGAGATGGTGAAGGAGAAGGGAATGCAACGCTATTTCATGGGTACCCGCCAGCAGGCGAAATTTATCGGCCATGGTGTGGGTCTTGAGATCAACGAGCCACCTGTGCTGACACCCCGCTCGAGGGAGATCCTCGAATCGGGGATGGCGATTGCCCTGGAACCCAAGTTCGTGCTTCCCGGTATCGGCCCTGTAGGAATCGAGAATAGCTATATCGTCCATGAGAACGGACTGGAGAAGATCACCCTCTGCGAAGAAACGCTGATTGTTTTATCATAGATATTTGTTCTCGCTCGCGCGTATCTTATTTGGTGCTTGATACAGTTAAATTTAATACCAATAGTTTTTTTGGATACCATCAGATGAAACAGAGGTGATCTGATAAAACTGATCAAATTATCTACACGAATTTCTCCCGTTTCTGAAGGTTAAGGAA
>LSQX01203162.1_pt1 | contig 16107 bp, 11 predicted proteins | sample 654561 | NCBI WGS metagenome assembly LSQX01 (sample SAMN04489861, study PRJNA283612) | anaerobic digester metagenome | isolation source: 4 biogas reactors fed with cattle manure at either 37C or 55C with and... | place: Denmark: Kongens Lyngby | collected 2014 | reverse complement strand
CAAATTCTTCTAAGGCTTATAAATTTCTATAATCGCTTTGTTGGCTTAATAAAGCCATTACTAAAGTAAGATTTGTTTGGAGCTTCCTGCCGGATTTGAACCGACGGTCATTGAGTTGCAGTCAATTGCCTTACCAACTTGGCTAAGGAAGCGTGTAATGTTAGTATACTAAAAATTTGTATTTTTACAATTAAGATTATTAAAATTAGTTGTTTTCTATATCAAAAAGGGTTAAATAGAACTACTTCTTTAGCTTTTAGCGATAACTTTACATCAATAATCCTTTGGTTACTACTTCCTCGGTAAGGAAGATTACCATCTTTTAGGCTTTCAATAAAAGGTCCATCAACTAGATAATCCGTATTTTTTAAGATTCCGTTAATTAGTGAATCATTTAATTCTATTAGAGATTCAAATGTTTGACCTGAATATAGACAAGTGTTTAACCCATCTCTTTTAGCTTCCATTAATAAAAATAGGGCTGCTTCTTTTTGAAGAAGCGGATCTCCTCCAGTTAGAGTTATCCCGTCAAGAAGCGGATTTTTCTTCCATCTGGCGACAATATTTTCTGCCTCTTCTAAGTAGCCTCCGTTCATATCCCATGTATCTTTATTATGACAACCAGGACAGCCAATCTTACAACCTTGAAAAAAGATTGCCATTCTTATTCCTGGCCCATCAACAATCGAATCATTTACAATGCCTGCTAGACGTACTTTTATCATCAGTTCTCCTTATTTAGTAAAGACGCGGGACAACTTTTTATCCCGCGTCTTAAGGTATTTAAACAAGCTTATGCTTGTTGGCTAATAAATTGAGCGATTTCACTATAGTTAGAGTAGGTGTCGTAGGTTTTTCCTTCATCTACGACTAGAAGGGTAGGAACGCTGCGAATATTATGTTCTTTTGCTAACTCCATATTATCATCAGCGTATACTTCTTCATATTCAATATGATGATCATCTAAAATTACTTTTACTAAGCGACAATTTGGACAAGTATGAGTAACAAATAGAACATAGCGCTTACCTTCTTTTGGAAGTTTAGAAACCATTTTTTCAACTGCTTCAACTTTTTCTTTCTTCTCTAATGGAGTTTCAAAGCTAATTTGTTCTCCAAGGCGATATTCTTTCCGGTTTTTAAATTCAGCAATCTTGCCATCATTCCAGTTTTTAATTGGGCGGTAGTAACCAGTGATACGGCTATAGACTTCGGTAGATTTACCGCAGTGAGGACAAACACTAACTTCACCAACTAAATATCCATGATCTTTACAAATTGAATAAGTTGGTGACATTGTAAAGTATGGAAGGCGGTAGTTTTCAGCAATTTTTCTTACAATTGTCGCTGCAACTTGCCAAGATGGTAATCTTTGACCTAAGAAGGTATGGAAGACTGTTCCTGAAGTATAAAGAGTTTGAAGTTCATCTTGAATGTTAAGAGCTTCACTTACACTTTCAGTGTAGCCAACTGGAAGATGGCTACTATTAGTGTAATAGGGTGTACCTTCACTACTTCTAGCCGTAATAATATCAGGATAGCGATCAACATCATGTTTTGCTAAGCGATATGCTGTACTTTCTGCCGGTGTAGCTTCTAGGTTATAAAGATCACCGTAGAGTTCTTGATAATCACTTAAGCGATTACGCATAAAGTTAAGCACTTCGATACTAAAGGCGACGCTATCTTCGTGAGTAAGATCTTTTTTAAGCCAGTTAGCATTTAAACAGGCTTCGTTCATACCAACTAAACCAATTGTTGAGAAGTGATTATCAAAATGACCTAAATAGCGTTTTGTATAAGGGTAAAGACCTTGTTCAAGAGCTTTTGTACATACATCTCGCTTAATTTTTAGTGATCTAGCACTTATATCCATTAGTTCGCCAAGCCGCTTATAGAAGTCTTCTTTATCTTTAGCTAAATAAGCTAAACGAGGCACATTAAGTGTAACTACACCAATTGAGCCAGTATTAGAGCCACTTCCAAAGAAGCCGCCACCTTTTTTACGTAGTTCACGAAGATCAAGGCGGAGACGGCAGCACATACTTCTTACATCACTTGGTTCCATATCGCTATTTATATAATTAGAGAAGTATGGCGTGCCATATTTTGCTGTCATCTCAAATAAGAGTCGGTTATTTTCACTGTCTTCCCAGTTAAAGTCGCGAGTTATTGAATAAGTTGGAATTGGGTATTGGAAACCGCGTCCATTAGCATCACCTTCTAGCATTACTTCTAGGAAGGCTTTATTAATCATATCCATTTCTTTTTGACAGTCTTTATATTTAAAGTCCATCTCAACTCCCCCGACAATAGCGTAGCGCTCTGCTAGGTCATTAGGAACATCCCAGTCAAGGGTGATATTACTAAACGGTGCTTGGCAGCCCCATCTAGAAGGAGTATTAACCCCAAAAATGAAGGATTGGATACATTGTTTAACTTCTTCATAACTTAAGTTATCAACTTTAACAAATGGGGCTAGATATGTATCAAAACTTGAGAAAGCTTGTGCTCCTGCCCATTCGTTTTGCATAATCCCAAGGAAGTTAACAAGTTGATTAGCAAGTGTATGAAGGTGTTTAGCAGGTTTAGAAGTAATTTTTCCTTCTACACCTCCTACACCTTCGCGAATTACTTTCTCTAAGTCCCAGCCAGCACAGTAGGCACTTAGCATACTTAAGTCATGAATATGAATTGCAGCACTCCGATGAGCTTCAGCAATTTCTTGATCATAGACTTCGCTAAGCCAGTAGTTAGCAGTAATTGCCCCGCTATTTGAAAGAATTAAACCACCTAAAGAATAGTTAACGGTACTATTTTCTTTAACTCGCCAGTCAGCGATATGAAGATAGTCTTCAACAATCTTTTTATAGTTAAAAAGAGTTGATTTAGCGTTACGCATCCTTTCGCGGTCTTTACGGTAGAGAATATATCGCTTTGCAACTGTTGGTTCTACTTTCATTAAGTATTGTTCAACTTCGTCTTGGACAACTTCGATATCAATAATTTCTTCGCCGCGTTCTTCTAATTTTTTAGTGATCTCTGCGGCATAGATTAGTGATTCGCTGTCGCGTGTGCCTTGGAAAGCTAGACTAATTGCAGTTGCAATTTTAGTTGGATTAAATTTTTGTAATCTTCCATCACGTTTTCTAATTTGTTTAATCATAATTTCCTCCTTCTTCGATTTTAGGGACAGAAAAAAGTTACCTTTCTTCGCTACTCCTCTTCAAGCCGACAAAAATTATCTTTTCGGGCTGTGTGTTAGTATTAAAACATAAAATATTTTTCGCTTCAAGAGACACGCAAAAAGAAAAAATTTACATTTTTTTATTAGTAGTTTTTTAGGCGTTCATCTGCTTCTCTCGTCCGAAAAATAACTACTAAAAAAAGGCCAAATAGCCCTTTTAGGTGATTTTTATTTAATCAAAAGACGTCGTTTTTGTCGCTTTTTTAACGCTGTATAAGATGTAAGCGTTTAATTGACAACTTCTGTCAATATATGTCTAGCCGCTACTATTCCAGAATAGATAGCAAACATTAAATTGTAGCCACCGCAGAGTCCATCGATGTCTAGTACTTCTCCTACGACAAATAGATGACTATCTTTTGTGCTAGAGAGAGTATCTAGATCAATTAATTCAAGTTTAACGCCCCCGTTAGTAACATGGTTAAATAGTGCTCCATTTTTAATAATAGGAGTAAAGGAAAGATTAGTTAATGTATTGCTTAAACTTATCTTATCCTTTTTCATTCTGCCTTCAAGATAGTGAGCAATTCGCTCACTAAATAAACTTCTAATTGGATTATCTAGTTTAAGCACTTCTTTTATCTCTTTTTCACTCATACTAGAAAGAAAGTTAATTCTAATATCATGTTTTGCTTTACTATCTATTTTATAAGCCCAAACTAGATGACTAGAAATAATAAAAGTAATAACGCCGCTTAAGGCGTTTTTTCTAAAATGAACTTCACCTATTTCAGTTGCAAGTAATCTTCCATCTTTATATAAAGACATTGAAATATCACGCCGTTCATTTTCAATACTAAAAAGATTTTCTTTTACTTTTATTGCTCCTAGTACTGGAACTAGCGAGGTAGTTTCTAACGCTAAACTTGAAAGTAACGTGCTGTTATTATTATCAAGGGGAACGCTAGAAATAGAGGCACTACTTCCTACAGAAAGAATTAAATAATCAAAATATTCATTATTTACTAAGAATCCTGTGCCTTTTTTACTTACACTATCTACATTTGTGTTTAATCTAATATCAACACCTAAATCTTCTAACTTACTTATTAAAATACTTGCTGAAGCTTTAGCGTTTTTACTATATGGGTAAAGGCGACCTACTTCATCTAAAAATAGTGCTACCCCGTGACTTTTATAAAAATTAACGACTTCGCTATATAGATAAGGCAAATGTTTTTCAATCTTTTCGCCGTGATTATAGCAACTTGAAGAAACATTTGCATTAGCTAAATTTCCTTTACCGTTTCCGGTTGTAATAAATTTAGCTAAAAGGCGCTCGTTACGTTCAAAAATCGTAACGCTTGCGCCCCTATTAGCAAGCGTAAGAGCAGCGGCGACGCCGCTTGCTCCTCCGCCAATAATTGCTATTTTTTTAGTATCTTTAGGCACTTGCTTCGCGTCCTTTGCGGCGTTGGTGACGTTTGTTTTTCTTGTTTCGTAAAACGAAATAGATAACTAGACCAACCCCAATAACAGGAACAGTAACTAAAAGTACAATCATAACTGGACTCATTTTTGTACTTCTAATACGAGTCCACATTTCAACGACTTTTTGATTTTGATCGCCAAAGTCTTTCATTACGACACAGCGAATAATTTCTTCTTCGCTTGGGAATTGGGTTGTAAGTTGAGCACCTTCTGCATCGGTTTTAAAATAGGCTGCGGTTGGATCAGTTAATGTTTCACCAAAGAAATAACTTAAATCTCGAGTATATGAGCCGGTTTCACTGTATTCATCATGTTCTTCTATAAAAGCTAACATTTCATCACCTGCAATAAAGGGTGAATAGCCAATATAGTCAACGTTTTGAACAGCAATACTAGGTTCACTTAAAAAATTAACAAAAGCTTGTGCGAGTTCTTTATTGGCACCTTTTGGCATAACCCAGCCATCAAACCAGACGTTACTACCCTCTTTTGGTAGGGCGTAGCGTAGTTTTCCTTCTGGTGCATCGCCAATAGAGTAGACAGCGTCTCCACTCCAGGCGGTGTTAATTGCAATTTTTCCCGTAACGATATCAAATTTTCCAGAGTCAACTTCAAAACCAAAGATATTTTCTTTCATTGTGTTTAACTCTTTTTCAACTTTAGCAATTGTTTCGTCACTTGTATCGTTAATTAAAATTGTTAGCGCATCATTATAGGCTTCAGCAGTGATTGTGCCTTCTTCATACTGAGCCTTAAGCGAATTAACTTCTTCTTTATGAACGCGGAATAGTCCTACTAAATAGGTATCTCTCATTGAGTCTTTAATTGAGACTTTATGAGCGTATTTACTGTCCCAAATAACATCCCAAGTTTGGACGTCTTCTTTATTTGCTACATCAGTATTATAAACTAGGCCCATCGTCCCCCACATATAACCTGCACTATATTCGGTCCAGCCGTTATCATCAAAAATACCTCGTAGGTACGGGCTTACATATTCTTGATAAGCAGGAAGCGCGGTATAAACACCGTCAGTAACATCAAATTTTTCTAAGCGATCTTCACGAATTAAACGTTGAATCATATAATCGCTTGGGCAAAGAAGATCGTATTGCATTTCGCTTAGTTTCATTTTGCTATACATATCTTCGTTCGTTGTAAAGAGTTCATAAATTACATTTACATCTTTACCAGTTTTAGCTTTGTAATCAGCTTTAAATTGATCAACAATACTTGGATCATCGCCTTCTTCTTCTGGTTCATAAATATAATCATGCCAGTTAAGAATTCGAAGGGTTAAGTTTTCACTAGCTTTACTAGTAATGGTTGGACCCTTTACTAAAAGAAGTAAAAGGAAAAATGGTACTACCCTAAATAATTTAATTTTTTTCATTTTTTACCTCCCCGCATCAAAAGCCTTTTTGATTGTTTACGATGCGTTTTCTTTTCATTTTTATAACTCGCTAGTAAAATGATGGCTAAAGTAACTAAGAAAATTAGCGTCGTTAAAGCGCGTAGTTCAGCAGGAATACTTGATTTTACGATAACACCTTGGACATAAGTTGAAAGTGTATCAAACGATTGTACACGTAAGAAATTAGTAATAACGAAATCATCAAGGGAAAGCGTAAAAGCAAGCATAAACCCAGCGATAATGCCTGGCATAATCGCTGGAAGCACTATTTTTAGTAGAGCTTGAAGCGGTTTAGCCCCTAAATCAAGCGCTGCCTCATAATCGCTTGGATCCATTTGATAAAGTTTAGGTCGGACGCTTAAATATACAAAAGCAATAGATAAAACAATATGACCAATTAGAAGCGTCCCAAAACTTGGACTTTCAGCAGCTATACCTACTTTTGCAAGAAGTTGAACACCAAGCCGAAATAGAATCGCTAAAGAAATCGCGACAACGACTTCAGCATTAACAACAGGAATTTCATTAACTGTTTCAAATACTTTTCTTGTTCTTCTTTTACTATAGTAGACACCTACTGCACCTAGCGTTCCAAGTAATGTAGATATTAGCGAACTAGAAATAGCAATAATAAGTGTATTTTTTAGCGCGCGCATAATATCTTTATGTTTAAATAATTTTATATATAGTTCAAAACTAAAACCGTTCCACATCCCAATATTAGTTGATGTTGTAAAAGAGAAAATAATGATGACTAAAATTGGTGCATACATTAAAAGCAAAATAAAATAAATATAAGCTAAACTAAGGATTTTTTGACTTCTTTTCATTACTCAGTCCCGCCTTTTTTAGCTAATTTCTTTTCTAGGAAGCGACTTCCAAACATACTTACACCAATTAAAAGCATCATAATAAGTGCAAGCATTGAACCATCATGCCAGAGGTTATTTTCAAAGTGGAGAGCAATAAATTTACCAAATAGCGTTACTTTACCCTCGCTTAGGATGTCACTAATAACATAGCTTGTCATCGTTGGCATAAACACCATTGTCGCGGCACTTAAAATGCCTGGAAGAGTCATTGGAATAATTACTCGAACAAAAGTAATTGCTCTACTTGCGCCTAAGTCATAGCTTGCTTCAATTTGGCTTTTATCCATTTTTAACATCGTTGTATATAAAGGTAAGATTGTAAAAGGAAGATAGTTATAAACTAGGCCAATCATTGTCGCTAGCTCAGGATATTTACCCCCACTTAAGCCAATCCAAGTTAGTACATCTCGCGTTGCCCAGGTACGAAGAACAAAGTTAATCCACATTGGCATCACAAAAAGCATCACAAGCATTGCATTTTTATTTATATTCTTATTAGCAAGAAACATTGCTAAAGGATAACTAATAAGAAGACAAATAACCGTATTTAAAAAGCCAAAGAAAAACGAAACGAGTAAAACATTCCATTTTTCTTTTGAAGTAACAAAGTTAATAAGCGGATTAAAAGAAAATCCGGAATCACTACTAAAGGCATAGAAAAAGAGCACAAAAAGCGGCAATATGACAAAAAGAAGCATAAATGCTGCATAAGGAATAACAAGCGATGTGCGCCAGTTAATTCTTTTCACGGGCAACTAAGGCTCCTTTTAGTTTTAATTCTATTTTACTTGGTTCAACTGAAAGAGAAATTAGGTCACCCTCATTCCATTGATACGGAGTATTAGCGACAAAATCTTCTTCATCTTCCGTTCTAATTGTTATACGGTAGTGATCACCTAAAAAGAGAACTAAAATAATTTCGCCATTTACTTCTCCTTCATCTGGGTTATCAAAAATCACTACATCATCTAGACCAATGGTCGCAATAACATCAACATCATTTAAATCGTAACTTTCGCCTTTTGGTCCAATTAAGTAGCCATGCTCATCAAGATGAGAATCTGCTAAAAGTTTCGTTACATCGCATTTAAAAGCATGCGATGCGATAATAACTTCGTTTTTATCGTTAATATAGGCATCAGTGTATATATTAGCGACAACATCTGTTTTCATAATATGAATATCTTCTTTATCAATAGTTAACGAAACTTTTTCATTTTCATCAAATGATTTTGTTGATTCAACAACGACTTCGTTTTTCCCAACCATTACGACATATTCATAGTGAACACCTTTAAAGATTTTAGTAGCGATGACTCCATCAACACTACCCTTACCAGGTTTTCCAATGACGATGTCTTCTGGACGAATGACAACGTCAACTTTTTCATTAATTGGGAAGTCATCAACACACTCATGCACCTTACCTAGGAAACGGACTTCTTTTTTTCCGCTCATACGAGCGTTATAGAGGTTACTTTCACCGATAAAGTCAGCGACAAAAGCATTTTCTGGTTCGTTATATATATCAAGCGGAGTACCCATTTGTTGAACAACTCCATCATCCATTACGACAATCGTATCACTCATTGTAAGTGCTTCTTCTTGGTCGTGCGTTACATAGATAAAAGTTATGCCGAGTTTTTTATGCATTTCTTTTAGTTCTAGTTGCATGTCTTTACGCATTTTTAGATCTAGTGCACTTAGTGGTTCATCTAGAAGCAGGATTTCTGGCTCATTTACAAGTGCTCTAGCAATTGCGACTCGTTGTTGTTGGCCGCCTGAGAGCGTAGCAATATCACGATCTTCAAATTCTTCTAGGTCAACAAGTTTAAGAGCAGCGACGACTTTATCATCAATTTCATTAGCAGTTAGTTTACGCATTTTAGTGTCGCCAAACTCATCGCTAAAAGGAAACTTTTTAACTTTTAAGCCAAAGGCAACATTATCGTAGACATCAAGATGAGAAAATAGGGCATAGCGTTGAAAAACGGTATTAACTGGTCGTTTATAAGCAGGGACATTAGTAATATCAACACCGTTAAGGATGATGCGGCCTTCAGTTGGATTTTCAAAACCTGCGATAAGACGAAGGGTAGTCGTTTTCCCGCAGCCTGAAGGTCCTAAAAATGTGACAAATTCACCTTTTTGAATTTTTAGATTTAGATTATCTACAACAGTTTTACCATCGTAGACTTTCGTTAAGTTTTGTAGTTCGATAATTACATCATTTTTCATTGCCCTCTTCCCTCCTTTTTTAATCTAAGATTAAATATAAGGTAATTTGCTCTAAAAAACAATTAAAAAATGTCGCAAATCGTCTACATTTTAACATTTTTAAAATAGATACTCAAAAATCGCAGTTTTTTCGCGATTATATGAGCGTTTTTACAAATTGAAATTTTTACACTTTTTTAATTGTTTTTGGGTATATTTACAATTAATTTATATCAAAGTATAATTATTTCATAAGGAGAATATATATTATGAATAGAAAATTATTAGGCTTCTTGTTTCTTGCTACTTCTATTTTAACTTTAGGAAGTTGTAGTTGTAGAAAAGACCCAGATCCACCCCCTGCAAGAGTTAAGGTTGATCTTGTCTTTAAAAATTCAACTGTTGATACAATGATTGAGATAGATGAAGATGATATTCTTAGTAAAATGGAACGTCATGAAAACTATATTTTAGTTAGCAGTGCTGATACTAGCTGTGCTTGCTGGACGGTGTTTTTAAATGATGTTATTAATCCCTATATTGCTAAAACGCATGTTGAAATCTTCTATATTGATGCAAATACGCTAGATAACACCTATTACGGGCTTCCTATTGCAAGTGATCGATCAAATACACCCGTTTTTGGTATTTATAAAGACGGACACATTCGACATAAACAAAGCTATTCTTATGAAAATGAAGTCTTTAGTAAACTAGAGGCCTTTGAAAAATATATTGAGGATCGTTGCAATTTACCGCGCGTTGAAAAAATTACTCTTGATCGCTTCCAAGAATTATTACGAAGTGACACTGAGTTTTTAATTAACTACGGTCTTTCTACTTGTCCAGATTGTGTTGCTTATGATATTAATTTCTTAAAAGACTACATTAAAACTCATAAAAGTGGTGACCGTATTCCCTATTACTATATTGAAACTAAAGCAGAAGGAATGAGACTTCTTAACGGGGTCTCTGATACTGATGAGGCTAAAGCCCAGTGGCAAGCTTTTAAAGATAATTACGGCTTAAGTAATGCTAAAAATCCTGAAATGGGCTTTAATACTGGTTATGTTCCTACGGTTCAATTAATTGAAGGAAGTTCTACTACTGACTATGTAGCAGAAGGCGATATCACTCCTTTAATTGTTGATATGATGGTTTTTCAAAATGATCAACTCGGAAAAGTCGATGATAAAGTCGTTGTTACTTCTTCTTACTATAACGGGGTTCGTGGTAGTGAATATTTGGGCACTTATGAAAGTCTAGAAGGTACCGTAATTGCTGAAGGTGATTATACATATAATGAAGAATATGATATGTTTGTTTGTAAGCCAATGACCCGCTATGACGTACATGCTCCGTTTGCTGCTAAATTCTTAGAATATTATTGGCAAACAAACTAAAAATTAATTCTAAAAAGCAGTGGTCAGGCTGACCACTGCTTTTTAATTTATTAACATTAGGCTGTTTTTTGCTTTTTAATTCTATTTATAATTAGGCGAGCTAAGATAATAATTTCATGTACGATTAGAGGGGCAGTACTTACTGCTGCAAGTAGTAACCACTCTTTTAATGTTAGTTCAACAGTACTAAAGGCTGTACTTAAAAAGGGAATTTCAGTAACTAAGATTTGAAGTAGTAGACCAACGACAAAAGCTGTCCAAATAAGCCATTCACTCTTATTAAATAGTCTAAAGAATGTCTTTTTAATATTAGCCATTCCAAGCATATGGAATAGTTGGCTTACACCTAAAACGGTAAAAGCATAAGTTTGTGCTCTTGTTAATTCAGTAGCGTTACTATCAAAGAAAGCGTTAATTGAAGCAATGTTAAATACATTGCCAAATGAGGCTGGATCTGCTCTAAAGGCAAAGAAAGGCACACATAGAAAACTAAGTAGACTTGTTAAAGCAATTAAAGAGCCATAACCAATTGTAAGAGCATAGCCCCCGTTAGCAAAAAGTGATTCATTTTTACTCCGTGGTTTATCTTTCATAATATCTGGGTCTTTTGCATCTGCTCCTAGAGCAATCGCAGGGAATGAATCAGTAATTAGATTAACCCAAAGAATATGAAGAGCAGCTAAAGGAGCAGGTAATCCAATTAAAATTGCTAGCATCATTACAATAACTTCACCAAAGTTACTTGAAAGAAGAAACCAAACTGTCTTTTTAATGTTTGCATAAATACTTCTTCCTTCTTCAACAGCTTTTTCAATTGAGACAAAGTTATCATCACTTAGTACCATATCTGCTGCACCTTTTGCAACATCAGTACCTGTAATTCCCATTGCTATACCAATATCGGCTGCTCGTAAGCTTGGTGCATCATTAACCCCATCTCCAGTCATCGCGGCAATATTACCATTTGCTTTAATCGCAGTTACAATTTGAACTTTATTTTCAGGAGAAACACGTGCATATACACGTTTATGTTTAACTACTTCAAGTCGCTCTTCATCGCTTAATTCATCTAACTCAGCCCCTGTCATTGCTTGGGATGGATCACTAGCAATACCTAATTCTTCTGCAATTGCTAGTGCAGTATCAATATGGTCACCAGTAATCATAACTGTAGTAATTCCAGCTTCCTTTAATGTTTGAACTGCTTCTTTTGCTTCAGGACGCGGAGTATCAACCATTCCAACAATACCAATAAAAGTTAAGCCTTCTTCGGTAATTACTTTACCATCATGAGGCTTAATAGCTAGTGCCAGCAATCGAAGGGCTTTATTTGTCATTTTTGCCGCGCCTTCTTCGATTTTAGATATATCTTCTTTTGTAATTTTTCTTACTTTTCCATCAATTTTAATATGAGTTGACCGCTTTAATAGATTATCAAGAGCACCCTTAGTAAGAACTGTTGGTACCTTATTAATCACATTAACTGTTGACATCATCTTACGGTTACTATCAAAAGGAAGTTCATCAACCCGAGGATATGTTTTTTCTATATAACTTTTTCTTAGCTCATAAACATTAGCTAACTCAACTAAAGCAATTTCGGTAGGATCTCCGTATACACCCTGATCAACAGAGGCATCGCTACAAAGACTCATGCAAAGAGCTAATTCTTCAAGTTCACCTTCTCTAAATTCATAAATGTTATCCATTCTATGGTTAACATAGGCACTTACAACCGTCATTTTATTTTGTGTTAATGTACCAGTTTTATCACTACAAATAACACTAACTGCACCTAGTGTTTCGACTGATGGAAGTTTACGAACAATTGTATTAACTTTAACCATCCGTTGAACGCCTAGCGAAAGAACAATCGTAACAACAGCAGGTAACCCTTCAGGGACAGCAGCAACTGCTAGACTAATTGAAGTCATAAACATATCTATAACATCTCTTTTTTGTAGAAGTGCTACACCAAATAAAACAACAACTAAAACGATTGTAATTATCCCAAGAAGTTTAGAAAGGTCTGCTAAACGTTTCTGAAGAGGTGTTTTCTCTTCTTTTGTTTCGCTTAACATAGTAGCGATTTTACCAATTTCAGTATTTAGACCAGTTCCAATAACAACGCCTTCACCACGTCCATATGTTACAGGTGTAGACATATATACAGTATTTTTACGGTCTCCAATTGGAACGGCTTCTTTATAAACAACGTTAGCATCCTTTTCAATTGGTACACTTTCTCCAGTAAGTGAGGCTTCACTTACTTTTAAGTTAATTGCACTCGTAAGACGAAGGTCTGCAGGAACTGTTCGACCTTCTTCTAAGATAACAATATCTCCTACAACAAGATCTTCTGCTTTTATCTCACATAAATTACCATCTCGGCGAACAAAAGTCGTCGGGGCACTTAATTTTTCAAGTGCCTCAAGAGCGTTTTCAGCTTTTCGCTCTTGGATAGTTCCAACTGTACTATTTAGCAGCACAACAACTAAAATAACGATAGCATCTAAAAATTCATTTTCGCCTTTCCAAAATGAAATAATAAGTGATATTAGGGCAGCTGCTAAAAGGATATAAATCATTGCATTATTCATTTGTGAAAAGAATATTGCAAGAATAGTTTTCTTTTTCTTTTTAGGAATTGCATTTTTTCCGTCTCTAGCTAATCGAGCTTCGGCTTCTTTGCTAGATAATCCTTCATTAGGATTAACTTCTAGTTCGTTTAATATTGTCGTTAATTTTTTGGTTTCCATAATAGCCTCCAATTAAGATAAAAAACCTTTATTTATCACAGTTAAGTGATCCTAAAGGTCTTGTTTCCATTACTTTGGCTTACCAGCCAGAGCAAGTGCTCGTGTTGTTGACGGTAAGAGTTAACTACTCCCCTTTAAGAAGTGAAGTTTTCTTCGTTTTAATTGTAATCAAAACAAATGTGATTGTAAATGTTATAACGTTTTATCGTTATAAAAAACTCTGCCATTTATTAGCAGAGTTTTTCAACAAATTACATTAATTTGGTATTGTTTTTGTATAATTAAGCTGGATTTTGCAAGTTTATTTAATATCTAAACCGTTTTTATTATCCATGTCTTCTTTAATTACGCAATAAATCTCATACGGCTTTTCAACAAAGCGGAATGCAAATGGTGTAGATCCTTGTTGGCTATTGATTGGGCTTGCCATTGAGCCAAAACGAATCGTGCCAGTTACGCTTTTAAATACTTTATCAAGTAAATCAACACGAACATTAATTGCACCAATTTGGGCAATATCAAGTGATTTATAGTCAACACCAATTAGACCAGTTCTTACGATGATGCGTTTATTTGTATATGCATAAAAACGTTTATCATAACATACTTTTGTACCAATAAATGTAAGTGCAAAAGTAAGGACTAAAACACCAAGAAGAACAAATAATGCAATCATTAATCCTTTAGGAGAAACTGGATCATCTGCCGAGCCATTTGCAAAATAAAATAATAAATACATTCCAAAGATAAATAACCATCCTATTACAAATGTAAGTAATGATTCAGCAAAAAAACGTCCTTTGTGTGGTTTATAAACCGATACAATCTTTTCTTCTTTTGTTAAAATGTCTTTAAAATTATTTTCCATATTTTTAGCCCCCCTTTTTCTAATAATTAAAATCCATTTTTTATATTTCTAACAAAGCATGCTCTTTTTTTATGGGTTACATATTCAAGATGCTTCCATAAATCGTTAGCTTCTTTGTTTGTAGTTAGTTGTGGCCCAGTTTCAGCATATTCAATGCCATCTTCAACAGCATGTTCTAGGGCTTCAAGTAAAACTAGGTTAATAATTCCAGTATTTTGAAGTTCTGGTTCGATCGCAATTAAAAGTAAATCTAAATGTTTACTCTTTCTAAGTGCCCATAAGAAGCGAACAAAACCAAATGGATACAATTTACCTTTAATTCGCTTAAGGGCAAAAACTGGTGAAGGAATAGAAAGACCAAATGCAACAAGCTTATCATCTTTATCAACAACTAAGTGAAGATAGCGAAGATTAATAAGTGGGACATATTGTTTAGCAAGATGATGCATTTGTTCTTCTTTTATTGGTACATAGCCATATAAATCTTTATAAGCTCTATTTACAAGACTAAGAACATCAACAACTCGATTTTGTAATACCTTACCTTTGTTTTTAAGTCTTAACATTCTTACATTATATTTTTCTTTAACAAATTCACTTACGCGATGCCAACGAGGATCTATCTCTTTTGGAATGGTAATACGATGTTCATTCCAAACTGCATCTTCTACAAATCCTAATTTAACTAAATGCTCATGGTAATATGGGAAATGATAAAAGGTTACAAACATATTATGATATTCGAAACCTTCAATTAAGAGCCCTTCTTTATCTTGATCGCTATAGCCAAGAGGTCCGACGATTTCAGTCATTCCTTTTTCTTTTCCCCATTTAGCAACAGCATTAAGTAGTGCCTTAGTAACTTCAATATCATCAATCATATCTATCCGATTAAATCTAACTCTTTTTCGTTTGTATTTTTTATTAGCATAATGACTAATAATTCCGCATATACGACCTACAACTTTTCTATCCCTATACGCTAAAAAGAGTTTAAAATCACAATACTCAAAAGCGGGATTTTTCTCTGGGGTTAGGTTACTTATTTCATCTTCATACAAATAGGGAGTAAACTCTTTCACACCCTTATAAAGACGAACTGGATAATTAATAAAACGCTTTAATTGACGTTTTGTGGTTACTTCTTTAATCGTAATCATAATACATCTCCAAATATAAAATAATTATAACATGTTTGAAGTTTTCATAACTAATAAAAAGATACTTTTTATTTGCAATATAAAAAAGAGTGCAAAACCGCACTCTTTTTGTAATTTCGTGCTTCTTTTTAACGTTTTTAAAGCTTCTAATTAAAACAGCAATATAGCGAGTTCTAATAACATTGATTCCTGCTGCATCAGCAGCTTGAGGGTTTTCTCCACACGCTCTTAGACGTAGCCCAAATTTGGTTTTATAAGCCAGAATTGCCATAGCTAAGAATAAAAGGAGACCAAATAATGCAATTAGATATATCCTATTAAACAGCACATCGCCAAAAAATGGGATTTTTTCAAGAACAGGAATTGAGTTAACTCTATAAGTATTAGCGAATTTAATTTCTTCTGTTCCGCCATGACTTAGAGCCCTACCTAAGAAAATAGCAAGGGCTAAAGAAAGCATGTTAAGAGCGGTTCCTGATATTGTTTGATCACTCTTCATACTAATTGCAGCAAAAGCATGAAGAAGACTAAAGGCTGTTCCTGCTAGTCCTCCTACAAGTAAAGCAGTAAAAAGAACATGTTGCCCATCAACTCCAGTACCTTGGATTCTTTCAAGTGTTAATATACCAATAAAAGCACCAAACATCATAATACCTTCAAGAGCAATATTAACAACGCCTGACCGTTCACTATAAAGCCCACCCATTGCTACAAGAGCAAGTGGAACAGCAGAGAA
>LSQX01235221.1_pt2 | contig 16108 bp, 8 predicted proteins | sample 654561 | NCBI WGS metagenome assembly LSQX01 (sample SAMN04489861, study PRJNA283612) | anaerobic digester metagenome | isolation source: 4 biogas reactors fed with cattle manure at either 37C or 55C with and... | place: Denmark: Kongens Lyngby | collected 2014 | reverse complement strand
GTGTTGTCGTTGACGCCCGAAAACGTTCCGGTGGGCGGATAGGCTCCCAGCGCAGTCAAGACGTCGAACCAGTTGCGCGTTTCGTAACCCAGGCTCTGCGATTGATCATCTCGAGGGCGGTAGCCCAGAAACGCCGCCATTCCTCCGCCTTCGCCGGCACGTACCGTTCCCACAACCCGGCCCGCCACCCGCGCCGCCGCACGGGTCCCCGTATGCGGCTCAACCGGATAGATGCGGTCTACCAGAAAGTCCGTCAGGATCTCCTGCGATTCGACGCCGCTCAGGCTGTCGTCAAACTCAACCCGCCGGCCCGGCGCCAGCAACCCTTCATCGAAGTCGGGCGCATACGCGACGCCGAACAGGTTCTGCCAGGCGTCCAGCGCGTCGTCCCCTTCGTACGTCAGCACCGGAGGCGGCCCGGACCACACCACGCGCCCCCCGGACGCAGCCAGCGCTTCGAGCATCTCGAGCAGCGCCCGCGAGGGAAACGGCTCGAACAGGGCTACCAGCGTCGTAAAGCGCCGGCCGGCCATCTCAATCGCCCCGTTGGACACACGCCCGCATTCGAGGAGCTTCGCCGCGCTGACGTAGTTGGCATACCCGTATTGCGTCATCCAGCTCCCGAACCGCTCGTCTGCCGCCACCAGGTCGAGAGGATACAGCATGAGCACGTCGACGTCGCGGTGCTGCATGTCCTCCACCATGCCCCACAGCGGGGAACCCGCGGCCCCGTACGTATTGACCAGACTCATCCGCCACGCGCTGATGGGCCCCGGCATGCCCCAATGCGCCGCATACGAATACGGCACTTCGTTCAGGATCCCCGTCGAACACGCCAGCGCCATCGCGAAGTAGTTCCGATCGAGCCAGCCGCCCTCGGCATGGTCGTTCCCGTTGCCGGTCAGAAAGTCGCCCCATTTGAAATAGTCGTAACACGCCGAAGCCGCCTGGTGCACCGTGCACGACCACTGGAAATTGGACGTGTATTCGTATTGATGCGGCGCCTGCGGCGTCCGTCCCGTATCCCACCGGTCAATGGTCGGGCTCTCGGCCCAGGTGGCGTGCGCCCGCGATTCGAGACGCCGGCCCATCCGCGCTTCGGCGTGACGCTTCGCCGCGGCAAACAAATCCACCACCCCGTCCTGCAACAGGTGGTAATAACGCGCGCGGAACAGCGCCGTCCGGCGGATCGCTTCGGGCGTATCGCCAAAGACGTGCATGACGCCCGTCTTGGCGCTCAGGTCCGGCGCGAAATCCTCCTGCCCCCGGACGAAATAGACCAGGTATTTCGCAAAATCGCGGTACTCTTCCCCGTACTTCCCGGCGTAGGCGTTCACCAGACCGTCGCTCACATACCGCAGCGCAAACTCTCCATGATCGTGATGGCCAAAGTAGGCCCAGTCCTGCTGGATGTGCATCTCGTCCGCGTACAACCCGTTCAGCCGGACCCCCGCGTCCGCGTATTTGTTCACGAGCCCCTCAAGAAACGGCAGGGCGCGCGGACTGAAGTAATCCATCTCGGGCGTACGGTAGAGCTGCACGACCAGCACCCGGTCAAGCGGCCCGATGTCCGTGCGCCCCTCGCCATGCACCCGGATACGCCCCGCCAGCGCAGTTTTCGCGCCGTCCCACGCCTCCACCGTCGCCACATCCGTAATCTCGACGATCTCGTCCGGGTTCACCACACGGTACGGCGTGCCCCGGACCCCCCGCTCGCGAAACGCAAACACCCGCACCCCCGCGTCCGCAACGTCGATCGGACCCTTGTTATTGGTCCAGCGGGTCTGCCGCCAGAGCTGCACGCTGAACCGGCCCGTCTCCACGTCCCGCAGGCCTTTCCGGTAATGCATCCACTGCCCCGACTCACCGGTTTCCCGCGCGTAGGCGGGCCCGATCTCCAGCGGACTCAACAGGCTCAACTCAAGCCCGAGCCCATGCGCCGCCGCAAACGCGCCTATCTTCGCGATGTGTCCGATGTATTCGTCCATATCAGGCGTCAGCCGGCGCGGTTTGTCCTGCCCGGGCCGGTATTGCGCGAAGAACTGGTCGAACGCCACGATCAAGGTCCGCAGCCCCTGCCTCTGCGCGCGCTCGCAGATCATCCGCAGACTTTCCTCGCGCGGGGCATAGCCCGTGGCCAGATTCAGGGCCTTGTCCGGGTCGGACGCGATTGTTTCCAGTTCCTCGTCGTTTACCAGGATGATATGCGGACGCGGCATGAATCCCCACGGACCCGGATATGCCACCAGTTCGCCGCGGTAGACATCTTCCGCCACGCTCCCGTCCTCCGCGTGCGCCACGGCGCCGAAGACAACCGAAAAAAGCCCGGCCGCCGCAAGAATAAACACGCCCGTTCCCCTCAATTCATGCAACCAGTCCATTACATTCCCCTCTACATTGGATTCCGCGCACCTGGATTCTCCGCCCATACTATCCGCCCGGCAACACCCGCGCAAACACCCCGCCACAGGGCAATCACACACCGGCCTCGCATGAACCGTCATCCTGCACTCTTCCTCCTCACCTTCCTGGCCTCCCCCGTCCGCCCAAGGTTGCTGTATTACGTGCCGCCGTTGTGGCAAGATGATGCCCGACATTCACCACAACCCCTCACGTTCAGGGAGACTTTCCATCATGGACATGACCCGGTTTACACGACGCGATGTACTGCGTTCCGGCGCCGCGCTGGCCATGGCGCCGGCGGTCGCCTCTATCAGTGCGGCAGGCCAGACCGCCCCCCCCGCCCAGTGGCCGGTCATCGGCGTTTCCACCCTCGGCTTTGGCGAGTACACCAACCGCCAGCTCGCCCAGGAATTCGCCGCCGAGAGCGTGCGTACCATTCAGCTTTTTCTCAGCCAGAGCGACAGCCAGTACTGGGTCTACAGCGGCCGGTCCGACGTGTCGGCCATCACCCCCGACCGCGCCAGAGAGATTGCGAACGAATACCGCTCCGTGGGCATCGACATCCACAGCATCGGGGTCTACACCAACCTCATCCACCCCGATCCCGCCGAGCGTGCCGCCAACCTCGACTATTTCGAGGCCATGATGCACATCGGCGCCGAGATGAACGTCCACACCTTCATCACCGAGGCCGGCCATCACGGCACCGCGGACCATGTTCCCTATCATTTCCAGACCGACACGTGGAAACACATGGTGGAAACCGGCCGGGAACTCGCAAAACGCGCGGAAGCCTGCAACGCCACCGTGCTCGTCGAGCCGTCCTTCCTGTCCTTCTTCGCCAGCGCCAAGCGCACCCGTGTCTTCCTCGAGGAAGTGGGGTCTCCGCGTATGCGCGCCCTCCTCGATCCCGCCAACATCCTCGAACTCAATGATCTCGAGGAGATGTTCGCCCAGCTCGCCCCCTGGATCGATTGCATCCATGCCAAGGACCGCAAACTACACGTCGACTACGGGGTGCCGGCGGGCCAGGGCGACATCGACTACAAGAGATTCGTGGCGCTCGCCGCGAAACACGCGCCCAACGCCCCCCTGATCCTGGAGTATGTCGGGCCCAAGGACTACCGCCAGGCCCGGGAAATCCTCCTGAACGCCATACAGAGCTTCCGCGAAACGTGACCGCCCGGGCCATCGGCCCGCCCATCCTGGCCGGTTGACTCGGCGCCCGGGCCTCGTTCATGATGATGGGGCGGCAGTAAAAGGGGTCGGAGGGGGGGCGATATGCCGTTTCTCATTCTGCGAACGGGCCTGTCCAAGGGCGCAAGCTGGCCCATCACCGGGGCGCCCCTCCTCATCGGCCGCGAGCAGGGCTGTCAGATCGCGCTTCCCGATGCCCTCATCTCGCGCAAGCATTGCGAGATCGTGCTCTCCGCCGGGCAGATCCTGTTGCGCGACCTGGGAAGCAGTAACGCCACGTTCGTGAACGGCAAGCCGGTCGACACCTGCACGCTGCAGCCCGGCGATCAGGTCATGCTCGGGCGCACCGTGCTGCTGGTCTCCGAGGAAGACCACAGCGAGGACGCCGCGCAACCGGAGGCCCTGTCCCGCACCACGGTCTCACTCACTGAGGGACAGGCCATCTACCTTCAACGCGACCCGCTTGAAGGCAGCGACAACGAGACCCCGCACAGAACCGCCGACCTCGCCCAACTGTTCAATCTGAGCCGTTCGTTCAGCCGGGTCGACTCCCTGAACGAACTGATCGCGCAATTGACCAATGCCGTCCTCGACCGTTTCAATCCGCTGGACCTCTGGATAGCTCTTCTTGACGATACCAGCGGCGAACTCCAGGTCGCGAAACAGAAGACCTTCGAGACCCCGGCCAAAATGCCCGAAGCCGCCATGCGGCAGGCGCTGGCCGACATGCGCGGGTTCCTCGTCCCGGAACGAACCCGGATGGACAACGCCAAGGTCCTTCAATTGAGCCTGATCGCCCCCATCCACTTCGCTGGACAGGGCATCGCGGCCATCGCCCTGCGCTCCCACAGCCGCCATCGTTTGTACGATGAAACGGACCTCCATTTCCTCGTGTCGCTGGCCAACACCGCCGCGCCGTTCTTTGAAGCGATCCGTCACCGCACGCGACTCCAGCGCGAAGTCAGACGGCTCCGGCAGGCCCGGCAACAGGCGCTGACACTCGTGGGCGAGAGCCCCTGCATGCAACGCGTGCGGCAGACCATCCAGGAGGTCGCCGACACCCCTCACCCCGTGCTGATCGTGGGCGAAACCGGTACCGGAAAGGAAATCGTCGCCAACCTCATCCACGAATTCTCCGGCCGGGCCACTGGGCCCTTCGTGCCGGTGAACTGCGCCGCGATCGCCCGGGAACTCTTCGAGAGCGAGCTCTTCGGTCACGAACGCGGAGCGTTCACCGGCGCCAGCGAACGAAAGACCGGCATGATGGAGCAGAGCAACGGCGGCACCCTCTTCCTCGACGAAATCGGCGACCTGAGCCCCGAACACCAGGCCGCGATCCTCCGCGCACTTGAAACGAAGACGTTCCGGCGCGTGGGCGGCACGGACCAGATCGCCTCCGATTTCCGGATCGTCGCCGCCACTAACCGCAACATTCATCAGGAAGTCGCCAGCGGCACGTTTCGCCGCGACCTGTATCACCGGCTCCGCGGCGTCGAAATCCTCATCGAACCCCTGCGTGAGCGTCCCGCCGACATCGCCGAACTCGCCGAACACTTTCTCGAAGCCGCCCGCCCCAACTGCAAACACCCGCTCGCTGGATTCGAACCCGATACCCTCGAATTTCTGCGCGCACAACCCTGGCCGGGCAACGCCCGTGAACTCCGGTACTGCATCGAATCCGCCGTGACGTTCTGCAAAAACGACCGCATCGCCATCGCCGATATGCAGACCGCCATGACCGGCCCGTTGCGCCCGGGCGCGCCCCGCCCCCTCTCCGAAATTGAACGTCACGCCATCGAAGAGGCCCTCGCATTCTGCGGCGGCAACGTCGTTCAGGCGGCCCGCCTGCTCGGCGTTGGAAAGGACACCCTCTACCGCCGTCTCGCCCAGTACCGGAACCAGGACTGAGCCCCGCCGCCCGCCGTTCGCACCGTGCGAATTCCCGCATCGCAAAATGAGAAGCGCGGAGCCATTTCACCGGCCGTGCCACGCCCTGAGCCCGAGCCGCTTCGGCTGTAACCGACCGCTACTACAGCACTTGCCACACGGACGAAACAAGAGGCGCAAATTGGCGCGCCACTTGCTCCTGATTGGGAAGGCGGAGAGGTGCAGGAAACCGGCGATCGGCAGCCCGGATACGGCGGCCACATCGCCACGGCAGCACGGGAGGCACGGCAACTTCCATGGCGACTACAGAACGACTGCCCGGCCCACACGGACCGGAGGCGTCACACCCGTTCACACGCATTCTGAACATCTGCGGGGGCGACAAGACTCAGGCGGCATGGCTCCTCGGGACCAGCCTTCAGACCCTCGAGAAACTACTCGAACAGGAGACTTTCATGTGCCAGCCGCGCCCTCCCGAAACCTACCATTGGGACATTTAGTCCGGGGCAACCCAGCCTCGTCTTTCCTCCTCGAGATGTCCCTCTGCATTCCTGCCCAGGCTCTTACAAAACCCTCGCGTTCGTCGCCATGTCGTCCGGTGGGGGACCGGCATCCTCGCTGGTCATCGTCCCCATCGTCCACGGATAGCCTGGGAGCGCCGAGCGCCAGCCCGGCATCCCCTGTGATTGAGCCGAACGCCCTGTGACACGCTGCCTGGATTTGAGCTGAAACAGGGCAACGGGTATCATGGCCATGCTTCCGGAAGTCACACGGGAGCCGTGCAGGCCCGTAGTACGCGTTTTCATCCCGTAACGCTCTGCACTTATCCGCTGTGGAATGCCGCGCAGTCAAGGAATGACCAGACAATGACCTGCCGCACTGCCTCATGCTGCCTGATCCTGAGTGCGTGCATCATGCTCTCGCAAGCCGCCGGTGCAGAAGACCAACCACAATGGGGAGAACGCCATTCCCGCAACATGATTTCCCGCGAAACCGGCCTGCCCCGGCAGTTCGACCTGGCCACGGCCAAAAACGTCAAATGGATCGTCCCGCTGGGCAGCGACGTGTTCGCGTCGCCGGTTGTGGCTTCGGGACGCGTTCTGATCGGCGCCAACAACGCCGAACCGCGCGATCCACGGCACCAGGGCGACCGCGCAGTGCTGCTGTGCCTCAACGAAACCGACGGCCGCCTCGTCTGGCAACTGGTGGTGCCGCGCCTCGAAGACGACCTCTTCCTGGACTGGCCGAACATCGGCTGGTGCTCGCCCCCCACCGTCGAGGGGGACCGGGTGTACACCGTGACGAACCGCTGCGAGGTGGTCTGTCTCGACCTGAACGGCCTGGCGAACGGCAACGATGGCCCGTACCTGGACGAGGGCCGGCATATGGCGCCGCGGGGCGAGCCCGCCATGGAAGTCGCCGGTCTCGACGCGGACATCATCTGGCTGACGGACATGAAGGAAGCCGTGGGCATGTATCCTCATGACGCCGCCCATTGCTCGATCCTGCTCGACGGCCAGGCGCTTTATCTCAACACGTGCAACGGGGTGGACAATACGCACCGCGTAATTCGCAAACCCGACGCTCCGAGCCTCATTGTTATCGACAAAGCCACCGGACGCGTCGTGGCGCAGGATGGCGAACACATCGGCCCTCTCGTGTTTCATTCCACCTGGTCGTCGCCCTCCCTGGGAGAGGTCAACGGCAAACGGCTGGTGTTTTTCGGAGGCGGAGACGGGGTCTGCTACGCATTCGCCGCGCTGAATCCTTCGCAATTGCCCGAGACCCCCCAGGTCCTGGAACGCGTGTGGCGCTTCGACTGCGACCCGGCCGCCCCGAAGGAAAACGTGCACTCTTTCCAGGGCAATCTGCAGGAAGGCCCCAGCAACATCAAGGGCATGCCGGTCTTCCACAACAACCGCATTTACGTGACCGCGGGCGGCGACATCTGGCAGGGCAAGAAAACGGCCTGCCTCAAGTGCATTGACGCCACACTGACGGGCGACGTCACAACCACCGCCGAACGCTGGACCTATCCTCTCGAACTGCACGCGTGCGCGACGCCCGCCATCGCGGACGGACTGCTCTTCGTGACGGATTGCCGCGGCCTCGTGCATTGCGTCGATGCGGATACCGGCGCGCCGTACTGGACCCACAAGCTCCGGCGCGACATCTGGGGCTCCACGCTGGTGGCTGACGGCAAGGTCTACGTGGGCTCACAAGGGCGCGACTTCTGCATTTTCGCGGCTTCAAAGGAGAAACAGGTCCTCTTCGCCACGGAATTCGATGCGCCCATCAACAGCACGCCTGTGGCCGCAAACGGGGTCCTCTACGTGGCCACGCTGCGGCAACTCTATGCCATTGCGGAAACGCCCGAGGTCAAGTAAACGGCGTTTCGCGCCGTCAACATGGGAGGACGCATGCGCTTTCGACGACAAATCCCCGGTATCCTGCCTACGTTGATTCTGTGCCTGATGGCCGCCGCCGCGCGAGGCGAAGACAACTGGCCGCAATGGCGCGGCCCGGCCCAGAACAACGTGAGCGATGCGACCGGCCTCCCGCTGACCTGGAGCGATAGCGAGAACATCGTATGGAAGACCCCGTTGCCGTCGTGGAGCGGCGGAAGTCCCATCATCTGGGGCGAGCGCGTGTTCGTGACGTCGCCGTCAAAATCCGAGGCGCCCGCCGGGGACGCCGGCGGGAAGGCCGGGCGCGATCCCGGCGGTCCCGACCTGCTCCTGCTCTGCATTGCCAAGACGGACGGGAAGATCCTCTGGGAGCGCGTGCTTGACACCGGCAACCAGTTCCGGCAGAAACAGAATGACTCCTCGCCATCCCCCGTGACCGATGGCCAGCACGTGTGGGCCGTCACCGGCACCGGCGCCGTCGTGGCGTTCGATATGGAAGGCAATCCGCTCTGGAAGAAGAACCTCCAGCAGGAGTACGGCGTGTTTGGCCAGATGTTCGGCTATGCCTCCTCGCCCCTGTTGCACGAAGGCAAACTCATTGTCCAGGTTCTCCACGGGTATACGACCGACGAGCCATCGTATCTCGTGGCCTTCGATGCCCTGACCGGAAACGTGGCGTGGCGCGTTGAACGGTGGACCGACGCCGAGAACGAATCCCCCGACGCCTACACAACGCCCACCCTGCTCCACCACGACGGCATTACCCAGGTCGTGGTGCTGGGCGGCGATTACGTCACGGGGCATGACCCGCAAACCGGCCAGGAAGTGTGGCGCGCAGGGGTGACCAATCCCAGAAAGATCACCAACTGCCGCATCATCGCCTCCCCCGTGACCGCCGACGGCATGATCTACGCGCCCACGCGCCTGAAACCCGTGACCGCGTTGCGGGCCGGCGGCCAGGGCGACATCACCGCCACGCATCTTGCCTGGCAGTGGAACGAGTTCGGTGGACCCGACGTGCCCTCCCCCGCCTGCGACGGCCGGTATTTCTACATGGTTGAGGACCGGGGCGCGGTGACCTGCCTGGAGGCCAAAACGGGCGCGGTCGTCTGGGGTCCCGAGCGCAGTGCGCGGGGAACCGTGAGCGCTTCGCCCCTGCTTGCCGACGGGAAACTCTACTTCACGAATGAAGACGGCGTCACTACCGTGCTCGCGGCGGGACCGAAGTTCGAGGTGCTGGCGACAAATGAAGTGCCGGGCGTATACGTACTTTCCTCGATGGCGGTCTCCGGCAACCGGCTCTTCCTGCGCACGGCCACGCACTTGTACTGCATCGGCCAGTAGGTTCGCTCACTCCGTGCGGAGAGCGTCAAAGTTCTCGCGCCCGATGGCTGTCCGGACGGCGGACACGATGCAGACGATGCCGGTAAGCGCAATCGCCGCGAGGATGAGCGCCTGAAGCCCGAGAGGCGCCCGTGCTCCGGCGGATGTCACCGTGGGAATCATCGCGATGGCGGCCGCAACGCCCCCAATCGCCACGCCGGCCCCGAACAGAAACAGGTATTCGGTCAGAAACAGCCTGACCAGCGCCCGCTGCTCAAAACCCACGGCGCGCAGCATGGCGATCTCGCGGCGGCGTTCGAACAGATTGCGCAACACCACAATCCCCAGGGCCGCGCTGCCCAGAACCATGCCTAGACCGCCAAGCACCAGAAACATCGCCAGATAGGTGGACTCCACCGCGTAGAACCGGCGAAGACGTTCGACGGCGGATTCGGCATCCATGCCTTCCCGCTCAAATGCCCTGGTCAGAGTGGCCGCGGCCGCGCTGGCCTGCCCCGGCGGCGTATCGACAAGAAAGACGCGAAAACCCGGTTCGGACGGGAACAGCCGGGTGAACCAGGCGTCTGAAATCAGGATGCTTCCCTGAAATACCGAAAGCCGCATGGGGAGACGTCCCACCAGTTTCAGCGTCACCTCCTTGCCGTCATCGTCCCGGTAGATGAGCATATCGCCGTCTTCGACCCCGGTCTTTTTCTGAAGTCCCCACATGGCCGTGTCGGTATCGCCCACCAGGGCGGGCACCGCGCCTCCGCGCAGCCTCCACGTGAGCAATTGCCACACATCCTCCTGCGGATCCTCCGGCAGAAACGCGCGAAGCCTGGACAACTCGTCCGCGTTCACGCCCAGGATCCGGGGGGATTGCGCACGGTTCAGGTTCAGGCAACTGGCATCATCGCCATCATGCACACGCAGCGCCACAACGGTTGCGTCATCCCCGGCGAGGGTGTCGGCTGGATTCCCGGCAAGCGGAAACGTCGTCTCGGCGAACAGTTCGAATCCACCCGTACCGGAGGAACGCTTGCCGGCATCGGCCGTGACGTCGGTCTGCATCGAAGATACCGCCAGCACGAGAAACGCCCCCGTAGCGAGCAGCGCCGCAACACTGAGGCTCCGGCCCCGGCGGCGGGCGGCATTTTCAAGCGCCAGCGATGTGAATGTGAGACTATCGCCCGGGCCCGTCGAACCCATGCGCCCGAGAACCCAGCGGAGCACGCCCACGCCCGATATGAGGAGCAGCGCCCCGGCTGCGAAGAAGACCAGGGCCACATCCGCCGTCCCCGCAATCAGCGCGTGCCCGATCAGTCCCAGTGCCGCCACGAATACAAGCGCCGGAGGCCACAACGCGGGCGCACGGCGGCGTCGAGACGCCCCGGGCAATTCCTCCTGCGAGAAGTCCATGGTGAGCAGGTCCCGCGGAGCATGCGTCGTCTGCCGCCACATGGCGAGGCCCATGGCGCCCAGCGCGCACAACAGGCTGACGGCGGCGCCGGTCAGGACCGTCCCCGGAGCCGCATGATAGAGGATATGGGTTTGGGCCACCGCGCCCTGCCAGTAGTGCGTCAACCCATAGATAAGCGCCCGCGTATACAGCGTGCCGGCCGCCGCGCCGAGTACCGCGCCCGGGATGGCGCTTGCCGCCGATTCCAGCAGGAACAGGGTGCGTACCCGCGGCGCGCCAAACCCCAGGGCAAGCAGCACCCCCATCTCGCCAGCCCGATGCTGCACCCCGAATACAAACAGCAGCGCGGTGAGGATGAGCGCGGCCACGATCAGAAAGAAGCTCATCCCCAGAAAAAGGCCGCCCAGGTCGATCGCCTGGTCAACGGCCTCGAAGGCCTGCTGGCGCACGGGCAACAGCGTCAGGCCCGCCTCCTCGGGCGCCACGTCGCTGCGAAGGGCGTCGATGATGGCGTTCTCCGGCGTCACATCGCCCTGGAACCGGACCGTCATCAAATCGCCATAGCGGTTACCCCACATCGCCTGCCCCGCGGCAAGCGTACAGAAGAGCTTGGGCGTGGGCCCGAATTCGTCCCAATAGGCCTCGTTTGCCTCATCGCTGAGCCGCTCGTCGTCGAGCGGCATGCCGATGTCCCAGTCCTCGCACCGTTCGACGTCGGTCAATCCAGGAAACCGGGGCATCAGCTCGCGCTCGGCCTCCAGGCCCGCCATTTCAACGATGCTGTGCACCGTGAAGACGCGGGATTTTTCGACGAACTCGTTTGACGGGGTGAATTCAAAGTACCGCACCTCGACCTCGTCGCCCGGTTCCGCGTCCAGCGTGTCCGCAAGCCAGCGGTTGATCGCCACCTGGTCGTCGCGCATGTCCTGCGGCGCCGCACCGGCCGTGGCGAACGAATACGGGGTCGACCGCGCGCCCCGGGAGATGGAGTTCACGAGGTACGAAAGCGTGCCGCGGGCGCCCGGCAGAGCAAGAGCGGCTTTGGCAACCGCCCTGCGCAGATAAACCCGGTCCGTCTCCAGTTGAATGGTTCCGCCGGGATGCGTTCGCAACGTGAGGCCCACATGGTCCGGACGCCAGAGCGTCTTCATCGCGTTTTCCAGTGCGGCCTGCTCCACCCCTTCCCCCACGAGCGCCAGGTTGACTCGTCCCTCAAGGCCGAGTTGGGCCTGGAGCCAGCGAAGATCAACAAACGCATTGTACGGCGCGGTCTGCGCCGGGCTGAGACTGAAACGGCCCAGACCGGTATCGGGCAGGATCGCGCTGACCGTGCAGAGCGCCCGCACCGAAGCATCCCCGGCGCGCGAGGAAAGCGGAGCATCGCGCGGCAGGAGACCCGGCTTTGTGATGCGCAGCGCCACACGGTCCCCGGCCCGGACGCCCAGGGCCTCTGCCAGGCGTTCGTTCAGGGCGGTCTCGTATTCCCCCGGCGACGCGGCGGCATTCGGAGCAAACGCGCCGAATTCCGGCGGGACGGCGACTACGTTCACCTGGTTGATCTGTCGAGTGCTGCTCCCATCCCCCGCCAGGGCCATGCCGCGCACCGTGAGCACGGGAACCGCGCGAGCCGGCAACTGGCCGCGCAGGTCCGCGACAAAAGCCTCCGAAAAGAACCCGCCGCGCGACTCGACGGCGAAATGAATCGACCCGAGACGCGCGAGCGCATACGTCCGAAGGGAATACTCGGCGCTGTCTCCCACCAGAAGCGCGCCGGTGAGGATTGCGGCGGCCAGCGCCGTGCCTCCGGCGGCGCCCGCATGCATCCGCCAGTGGAACCGGAGGCTGTTCCACAGCAGCCTCAACCTGCTCATGTCGCCGCTTCCTCCGGGTTGAGCCGCCCTTCGTGCAACTCCAGAACCCGGTCCATTTGGGCCGCAACCTGCCGCGCATGCGTGACGACCAGCAGCGCCATGCCCTCTTCCCGGCTGAGTTCGAGCAACAGCGCGACGAGCCCCGCCGCGGCCTCCTCGTTGAGCGCGCCCGTCGGCTCGTCGGCCAGCAGCAGTCGCGGCTGGTTGATCAACGCCCGCACCACAGCGACACGCTGGCGCTCGCCGCCGGAAAGTTGCCCGGGACGGTGCGCCGCGCGCTCCTGAAGTCCGACACGTTCCAGCAGGTCAAGTGCGCGCGCCTTCCTGACCTGCGCGCCGTCATTCACGAGTGCAGGCACCAGCACATTGTCCAGCGCCGTGCATTGGGGCAGGAGATGGTGGGACTGAAATACGAATCCCACGGAGGCGTTTCGAAACCGCGCCAGTTCCTGAGGAGTCACGGCGCCGAGGTCGCGGCCTTCGAAGCAAATCGAGCCGGAACCGGGCGTATCCAGCGTGCCGATCAGGTTCAGCAGCGTACTTTTGCCACAACCCGACGGCCCAACCACGGCGACCGATTCTCCCTGCCTCAGATGCAGGTTGACGCCTTTCAAGACCTCCAAAGGAGCGGGCGACGCGGGATACGACTTCCTCACATCGCGCATTTCAAGCAGGACCGCCGACTCATTCATTTCCAGACGCCTCCCGGCCGCCAGCTACCGGAACGCGGCCACGGTTCCGTCGTCGCATCCCACAATCACCAGGCCGTCATACACCGCCGGCGCGGTGATCTCGTCACTGACCTCATGGGACCACAGCTTCTCCCCGTCGTCAAGCCGGAGCATAAGCAGCGTACCTCTTGAACCGGCGGCCACCATGTCCCCGGCGATAACTGGAGAGGTCGCCATGCCCCCCGCCTGTACCGTCCACAGCGGCGCGCCGGATTCCCGTTCGACCGCATGGATATCGCCATCGGCACAGCCAAAGATGACCTGGCGCTCACCCACGGCGGGCGTGGTAAAGACCTCGGCCGTGCAGTCGGTATGGCGCCAGACGACAGCGCCCGTAGAGGCCGACGCGCGAAGCACCAGGCCGCTGCGGCTTCCCGAGTACACCTCGTCTCCGAGCACGACCACGCCTCCGGCGACTTGCGAATCGTCGCCCACCGGGATGTCGCGCAGCCGTTCGCCGGTCTGATTCGAGAAAATATGCAGCGCCGCCGCGCAACTGCCAAACACCACCGACTCTCCGCCGATGCCCGGCGAACCGTCACAGCGTTCGACGCCAGTAGACTGCCAAACGGCCTGCCCGGTCTTGAAATCCAGACAATGCAGCACACCGCTCCCCTGCTCGATGACATACACCCTCGCGGATGGCGCGCCGCTCTCTCCGGAATCCACCAGCGCAATAGTCGCCGCCCCGAGAATCGTGCCGTCCAGGTCCGTCTGCCACTTCACTGTGCCCGAACCCGCGTCGAGCGCGAAGAGGATGCCGTCCAGAGAGCCTGCCAGCACGGTTTCGCGAAAATACGTCAGAGGGGCATCGATCTGCTGTTGCGTTGGCGACCACTGATCCACGGCCGCGCGCGGCATCGAGGTTGACCAGACCTCGGCCCCATCCGTGTCTACTGCGAACACTGTCCCCCGCGTAGTGGCGAAATAGATGCGCCCCGCTCCCGCCACAGGCGTGGTGATGACGGGCGCTCCCGCCATAAACCGCCAGGCGGGGGTCAATACCTCGGGCAGGGACGCTTCGACCACTCCGCTCAGTGAAAATCCCCCATGATACGTGTTCCAAGAAGCCTCCGCCGTCACATCGCGGGCCTTTTCCGGCACGGCAGGAGTCTCGGTCGCCGATTCAGGCGCGGTGGGCTCCGGTGGCGCAGAAGCCTCGCGTCCGCAGCCGGGTACGCACAGAAACGGCAACGCCAGCCCGAAGAGCAGGAGTCGGATGCCTGTTTTCATGAGTTCACCAGTGATTCGTAGACAGCCAGGACATTTTCCATGGTGACGTCCACGCTGTACTGAGCGAGCACTGCTTCCCGGCCGCGCCGGCCCAGTTCGTGGGCACGATTTCGATCGATCAAGAGTTCCTCGAGCGCTTTTCTCAGGCCTCCGGGCGCGTCCGGCTCATAGAGAATGTCTCCGCCGGTCTTGTTGATGATCTCAGGAAAGGCGCCCACGGCCGGCTGCACAACGGGAACGCCGCAGGCCATGGCCTCGAGCATGAACGTGCCAAATGCTTCGCCACCCGGGACCGGCACCGATACGACCGACAACGAACGCAGGAACTCATGGCGCGACGTCCGATCGAAGCGCTCAACGAACTCGACGTCGTCGTGCAGATTTCGGCTTCGCAGCGTCGAGTGGAGCCGCTTGAGGAAAGGGGCATCCTCCGCAGTCTGGCCGCCGGTCACGCGCAGCTTCAGGTCGGGAATGGTCCCCGCCTCTTTCAGCTCGATGAACGCCTCCACGAGTTGCCCGAGCCCCAGACTCTCGCACATGCGGGAGAGATACCCGATGGCGGGCGGCTCCGCAGGCGCGGAGACGGGCTCGATGTCGTCAAATTCGATACCCACCGGAGCGACGGCGATTTTTTCACGCGGGATGTCCATGCGTTCGGCCATCACAGCGGCATACCAGTCGCTGACGGTAATATACCCGTCGACTTCGCGGCCCCGGTCTGACATGGCCTTCCAGCATTGCGTGCCATGCGGCTCGGGGATGACGTCCAGCCAGGTGTGCTCATCCTGGAGCGTGCACACCAGCGGGACCTTCAAGGCGCGTTTCAATTCCGTCGCGACGCCGAGCAGCAGCGAATTGGACGCGTGAATCAGGTCCGGTTTCTCCTGGCCCTGAAGCCATTCCGCCAGCCGTTCGATTTCCTTGCGTTGATTTCCCAGCCGGCCCTGGAGCATGGAGAGCGTCATCGGCCCCAACGCCGCGGCGTTTGTTGAGCCTTCTCGCGCCGCCGCCTGTTTCAGCATCCAGCGGGAATCGAAAATGCGATCGAGCCAGCGCGGCGTCTTGCGGAACAGACTGAATTTCTGCTGCAGATACACGTTGATGCCGCCGAAAAACACCGGCAGGTGCTGTTCCAGGCCCTCCGCATCCACCGTCAGCGGCAGGTACATCGGCACGAGCATCACGTCAACGCCGCGTCCGCCCAGCGCGCGCAGCAGTGCTCCGTCGCGCATGCAGTTCTGGCAATAGAATGTCCCGCCCGTGCCTGGAATCAGTTGTACTACCTTCATGATTCACGTTCCTCCCGGTCACGCCATGCAAATGCCGCCGTGGGGCACGCGTCGATACACTCCTGCGCGGTTTTCGTCAATGCCTCCTCCAGGGAATGCCCCAACGCAGGTTGAACCCGCGTTTCAAAGCCGCGCTGCACAAAGGCCATCCCGTACGGCTCACCCCGGACTGCCGTGATTTCAACACAAAGTCCGCAGCGAATGCACTTGCCCAGCTCAAACTGGACAGAACCCGCGATCAGCGACGCCTCGATCGCGGGGCGCCTCACATCCCGGTAGGCAAACTGCTTCGCGCCGTATTCGCTCGCGTAGCGCCGGAGTTTGCAGGACTCCAGTTTCAGGCAGT
>LSQX01395302.1_pt1 | contig 16109 bp, 10 predicted proteins | sample 654561 | NCBI WGS metagenome assembly LSQX01 (sample SAMN04489861, study PRJNA283612) | anaerobic digester metagenome | isolation source: 4 biogas reactors fed with cattle manure at either 37C or 55C with and... | place: Denmark: Kongens Lyngby | collected 2014 | reverse complement strand
TCATGTTAACTTTACAGAGCCTATTATGTTTTTGCAAATACCCGTTATGAACCATTCTGTAGTTGCTTTATCTATTCAAGGAAAAACACAGTAATAAGCCCAATTATAACCTGATTGATTTATGAAAAAGCATCAAAATTATTAGGTTTTATTGTATTAATTTATAGCTTTATTATAATTAACATTAAAAACTATTACTATATTCAATTGTTGCTTTTTTATTTCCTTTTGTTGTCTAATTCTTTTTCCTCTCAGGCATACCCTTATCATGGTTCAATAATCAAAGCTGTTCAATTGTGAAAAGCTGAGAATCGAAATCCCTCGGATGAGCCTTAACAGGGATTCCTGCACCCATTAAAACCGCTCCGGAAACTGTAATTCCCAACTCCTTTATCACATATATTGCATTTGGGTCTAACCCCATGGGTTTAACGTATTGCCCCGAAAAATTGGGGTCAACAAGGCCAACCGCATACATCATCACTGAGTATTTTTTATCAGCCGATACCAACTGCCAGGCACATGTATTTCCGCTGAAGGGGCTGAGCAGGCGGTAAAATGTTGCGTCTGCAAGCCAGGACTGTATCCTGCGGTGTTTCTGTATTCCTTCCTTTATAACCGTCTTGGTTTCATCTGAGATATCATTCAAATCCAGTTCAAATCCGTAACTAAACAACTGTGCAACGTTTTCCCTGGTTTCAAAAGGAGTTGTCCTATTTGTCTGATGGTTCGGGCAAACCGAGACATGAGCCGAAATGGTTTCGGGCGGATATACAATGCTGGTGCCATACTGAATTTTCATACGCCCAAAAGCATCAGAATTATCGCTAGTCCATATCTGAGGCATATAATACAGCATACCGAAATCAAAACGTCCTCCTCCGCCGGAAGAACCTTCAAAAAACACCTCTGGAAATTCCTTTCTCATTCGGGACATTAGGCTGTATACGCCCAGCATATATCTATGGGAGTGTTCCCCCTGTCGTTCAGGCAACAATCGATTTGACCCGTTATCTGTCATATTTCGGTTATAGTCCCATTTGATATATTTTATATTGTATTTCTTTACAACATCCGACATTTTGCTGAAAATATAATCAATGACCTCATGCTTTGAGAAATCCAGCAGCAGTTGATTCCTGCTTTCAACCGGGTCGATGCCGTCAATACAGATAGCCCAGTCGGGATGCTGTTTGAACAAATCACTTATTTGGTTGATTGATTCGGGGTCAAACCATATTCCCAGCTTTATATTGTTTTTTTCGCATTCGTTGACGATTTCATCAAAACCATTTGGGAACTTTTCCCTGTTAATAACCCAGTCGCCCAATGAAGTTTTATCGCTACTCCTATTGCCGAACCATCCATCGTCAATAACAATGGTATCGATCCCTAGTGCAGCAGCCTGGGTTATCGCCTTCAATACCCGCTCCTCATTTATGTCAAAGTAAAAAGCCTCCCATAAATTCAATACTATGGGATGCGCCTGTTTCAAAGCGCAAGCACCCAAGTGGCATCTGCATGCCTTGTGAAAATTGGCCGACATTCCGTTCAAACCGTTTTGGCTGAAAGTCAGCATTGCCTGAGGAGACGTAAACGTTTCCCCTCTTTCCAGTATCCAGCAGAAAGTATCATCATTTAGCCCTGCATAAAAGCGGACGGTATCAAACTGCGAAAGCTGCGCGCCGATTTTAAAATCCCCGCTGTAAATCAGAGCCATTCCGTATACATCTCCGGAAAACTCGTTTGCCTCCCTGCTCAGCAGTGCCATAAAGGGATTGGAATGATGTCCGCTTGCCCCGCGCCTGCTTGATACTTCGCACTGTCCATGATGTAAAGGATATCTCTCAAGGTTTCTCTCCCTTGCCCATGCGCCATGTAAAGTCAAAGCGTCAAAACCATCGTCTTCAATATCCAGGGAGACGCTGGCGACTTTATGTATCTTCACCGGATAATCTGTGATATTTCTTACCACAGTATGCCTGGCGACAACGTCACAATCTTCAAATACGGTATAAACAAGGGAAATTTCAGCGCCGGTGACCCTATCCACCATAACCAGTTCTATTGTGTCAACTCCGCCTTTGCATGTATCTAAATGGGGCAGCCCTTCCAAATGGGATACCCCTTCATACTTGGCATACCTTACAAACGCCAGTTCGTTTACCATCCTGCCATTTTCGCCGCTCAAAATTACCGCAGGCTCGCGAAAATCCCCTCTTCCTGCTGTGGGGTACTCCTGCGGCAGAGCATCCTTTGTTGTGATTTCATCTCCGACCTTTAGCGGGGCTGTTAAATCATGAGGAATAAACAAATTGTGCCAATCCAAATTTTCAGATGGTATCCTCTTGCCGTAATAGCAATGGTTCAATGTCCCATCGGGCAGCACCCTGATTATGTAGCTTGTATTTTTAGTATTCAGATAAAAGTAGTTGTCCTTTATTTGTATCATACGCACCTATCCTTAAATAAAATCCAGGCGGCTAAGCCGCTGCAATAATTATTCCCATCGCCTAACACATAAACGCTGGTACAGCGTGTAAATTGTCGCCATAATTGCCAAAACGATAACAAAGTAGAACCACAGCATGGCAGAACTTTCGCCAAACCTCTGGCTGACCATCATGGCATAAGCCCCGGATACAACCGAGTTTTTCACATCGGTGAAAAGGTCAATCATAATGTAAATCAAAACCAGAGAAATGATATGCCTGAGGCTCGGTACCGTAATCAACCAGAATTCATCCCATTTATTAGCCCCTTCAATCTTCGAAACCTCGTAAAGTGACGGCGGGATGCTTTGAAGCCCAGCGAGGAACAGTATTGTCTGGACCCCGCAGCTCCAAATCAGGTCTATTGTATTGGACAGTAAAAAAATCAGTATCGGACTTAATGAACTTGGGATATTCAAATTAGCTATAATGGTCTGATAATCAATTATCCCCACTCCGGATTCACCGGATGAAAATAGAGGCATTGTTATAAACTCACCGTTAAGCAGTTTCATAACTACCGATGTAGACATTATTATCGGAAGAAAAAAGACAGCCCTGAAAAACGTCCTCCCCTTAAAATGCTGGTTTAAAAGAACCGCTAAAATCAGGCTCAAAGATATGATTATTGGGAGTGAGAAGAACATCATACCTAAAGAGTCCCTCAAATTATTTAAATAATTGGGATCTTCATAAATTAGTTTTTTAAAATAGCTCAACCCTACAAATTCCGTAACGATTCTCCCCGGTTCTATTCGAACATCATTGAAGCTGTACTTAATAGAGCTATAAATAGGGAAGGCAAAAAAGAGGATAAGGCCGATGACCCAGTGGGCTACAAATGTGTAGCCGTACCTCCTACGGATTTTCTCAAGGCTGGATTTTGACGTTTTTTTCGACATTATTTTCACCTACTATTTCACAGCATATCCGTATGGTGCAATTTTGCCTGCCGGAGAATCTACAGCCTTTGATGTATGGTTTGCATAAATTGTCACACCATTGCTGAAATGTGATTGGCTTATCCCGTTTTCAGGCAAATTATATTGCAGAAAAACGGCGTCCTTTACGGCCGTATAACACTGGTTGAATGAAGCCTTATTGAGCGTATCTACTATCTTGCCAAGGTTATCCTTATAGACTGTTCCATACAATTTGAACAGGGAAAGATCGTTAGATTCAGGGATGTAATCATGGATGATATAGTAGCTCAGTCCCATTCCGCTCAAAGCCGCCCTCAAAACGGTCTCATCATAGTTTTCTGCCAAATTTACCGGAACAGAGTACATTGATTTATAGGAATGAAATACCATCTGATAAAAAGGTATGTACTCGTCAAAGACGTCATATTTTCCGTTTGCGGAGGGCGTGTCAAACAAAACATCGGCTGCACAAGCAGCATACAGGTTAGCGGCAGAGGTGGCAGTTTTATATCCGGCGGATGAAACCGTGCCAAATATGGAAGCCACATCATTTTCCATACTCCCCTTGAAGGCGTACTGCCCGTCTTTATAATCTGAATAAGCTGTATAACCAATGGAAGAAAAGCTTATACCAGACAACGAGTATTTGCGTGCTTTATCCAGTGCATTTTTGACTGCGGTCGCAAGTTTCCTCCTGGATAAAACATAATTAGGGTTTTCTTCATCCAGCTTTCTAATCGGGCTTACATTAAACTGCTGGGCTTTATATTTAATAACTGTCCTTGCACTATCCATATTGACACTAAATCCCAGACGTGATTTGGTATAATATACGATCTCAGAATCCATAAAGAAGCCGGAACCCTGCTGCAGGCAGTAATCGTTTAAAGATTTGAGCTGATTCCTTTTGCCAAAGACTGAAGGAATTCTTTTGCTTCCCATTGAACCAGGAAGCATGCCGCCGTCCCCATAGTTCATCAACCGCACCACAGGGGTAGTTCCAGTTTTTGATGTTAAATCTTTGACAATTTCCAAGCCCTGAGCGAAATTTGTCATAGACACCAGCTTGTTTTTTGGAATTCCGAGAACTGAGGTCGGCACTGTGGTGCCACCGAGAAAGGTCAAGCTATATGGCGAATCTTCAGTTTTCGATTTCTTTAAAATGTTATTCTCTAGCAAATATTCCCGGTATTTTTGAGCCATCCCGTTATAATTTGCGTTTTCTCCATAAAGGGGATAGTATTTTACCGATGCCCTCCTTTTGATGAGGTTATCCCCAACCCGCTGGGTAATTACATTGCCGGTACCATGGGAACCATAGCGGAATGTGTCGTAACCCCTGAAATAAAAGGTTGCGCCAACATTAGAATACCCAAGGCGGTCATTTCCTGCCTGTGCCTCAATAAAAGCAGCACCGGCTGATTGCTCAATCACGCCAAGCAAGGCTCTTTCGCCGTCGCTGGCACCGAAAATGGGAAGCTTTATGGCTTCACCGTCGGTATAATCCTCTGCCAAACGGCGGGATGCATCTTCCCCGTACACTTCCCCTATATAGCTGCGCCTGCCGTCAGGGGTCTCCTTCGCATACATCAATGCGCCAGAACCGGTCGGGACAAACAGGTATCCGCCTTCAGCCTGATTGGACACGCTGCATAAAAAAGGTGTCAGGTTAACAGATACCAGTTTAAATTCCGACCCGTCCTCCAGTATTTGCGAACCCTCGATAGAAACCTCGAGGCAGTTGTCATTCAAGGTATAATCAACCGGAACCGCAATCTTGTATCTGTCAAAAAAATAAGTGACCCGTATGCCGTCCTTTATTTTTTTGCAGATAATCTTTCCACTTTCATTCATTTCGGTATAGCTGCGTACAGTATCCCATTTTAATGTCTGGTTATTTGACACGGTTATATTTATAGGACTGTTGCCGTTTGCAGACGTGCTGCCTTCCAGGTAAGAGTCATACAGGATATCCGACCAGCATTTACCCGTTTTCTTTGACTTCAATAAAACTGCCCCGGCATCCTTATCCCAATACAGCTCATGTTCGCTGTTGGATGCCAGCAACTGTGAATCGATTGCCACCCCATTAAAGCTCCTGTAATTTCCGGACGCAGCACCACTACTTTTGCAACCGGCAGCCACAACAACAATGCTAGATATTAAAATCAGGCACAAAGCCAATCTTTTAAAACTAACCATAATCCTCATTAACGCCTCCAAAATATACGGAAGATCCTTATCTGTAAGCCGTTTCCTCATATAAGGAATATAAGAACGAACCGAACTGTTTGAGAAGGATTGCGCACATAAAGATGATGAATACCATAAGTATCATTGAGAAGACGATTACAATTCCCGTTAGAATAAACTTAAAGAAATCAAATTCGTGAACTGTTATCATCGCTATACACAACATGAAAAATGTATATAGGACAAGCGCCGTTTCAAATCCGTTTAAAACTCCCAATGCCGACATCGGCAAAAAGTTGGAGAGCAGCGTCCTGATAAATGTAAAGAGGATATAAGGTGCAAGGGTATAAGTAGATGCGATATAAACTTCCCTTAACGTCCCCTTTCCTTCAAACATTGAGCAGACAAGGAAATTGCAGACCGACCATAACAAAATCAGACCTACTGTCGACCCCAGGGTGTATAGGGAATTGTAATCACCAATTCTTACATTTGTATATAAAAAACCTGATTTCGTAGCCTTCAAAACTCCCGAAATATAAAACAAGACTGTCAAAATTATTGCTATCTTTAAGGAACCCATGTTTTTATATTTCAGGTCGTCAAAGCTGCGAAACGGATGGAATGGCGCTTCAAGGACAAGTTTCAACTTAGGATTCAGTTTGAAATACAGATTTTTCTTTTTTAAATAAACTACTGCCGCCACTATAAACCCTGCTACCAAGGCGACCACTAAAACCACAATTTCGAAATTATTCCCCAGCTTACGGCTCAAAATGGCATTCCAAGCCAGGTCGTAAACCGTATAATCAACTGCAGTTTTAGCTGCTTCCAAAGCCTTCTGGTACTCGCCTTTATTGTAATAAGCCATTGCCAAACCACGGTAAGCCAGCTGGCTGTTACGGTCCATTGATAAGACTTTCTCCCACAGGGGCATCGCATCCTCATAATCGCCCCTTAAATACAACGATTGCGCCTGAAAAACGGTTTTACCATATTCTGTCTGCTCAAAAACAGTAATTGAATACCCGTCAGCGTCAGCAACCAAAAGGTCATTCCCGTTTAAAGCCAGTGAAACCGCATTCTTAAATACCCCAAGCTGCTCGCCTTTCCCGATTCCGCCGCCAAAGGCAGAAAGCATATTGCATTCACTGTCGTAGATATAAATCGTTCCGTGGGTTGAGTCCAGGAAAAAGATAAAATCATCTTCGCTTACGTCTATGGACACAATTGTCTGAGGTACATATTCGCCTGTCCTGTCTTTTCTTAAAACCATCTCATTTTCCAGGAAATTTACCGAGCTTGAGGATGTGGAACCTCCACGCAGGTTGCGCTTATAGAGAATATTCGCGCCATTTGGGCTAATTTTCCTGATTTGCCCGTTGCCGTTGTTAGCCTTTTTGGTAACGCCTGTGCAGGTTACCATATACCCTTCTGAATCAAACGCAAAATCAACAAATGAATACGGCAGCTTTTTGATTGACTTACTCCTTTTTATATCAGTCCCGGTCAATTTGTCCCATATGTAGGCAAGGGTATTCAGCGCCGTTGCTTCTACTGTATTTGCTCCGTAAAAACCAAGGAATTCGTTTTCCGGAGAATATTGTATTGCGCCATAGTAGCATCCGAGGCTTAAAATATATGTATATCCATGTCTATCCTTTCTCACACAAACCGGCTGATAAAGGAAATCGTCGGGGATTAAATCCGACTCCGGCTTTGACAGAATATATTTTTGTTTCCCGCTTTCATCCAGTACAATAATCCTTGAATTAGCAGTATCGGCAAGGTATATATCCCCGTTATCATCACTGTAAATTCCCCGGGCACCTTTGAAAACAATCTTCGTATTATTCTCATCAACCACCGGAATTTCCTCAGCTTTTGAATAATCCGAGCTGATTCTCACCAACCGGGATTCATCGCCGCAAAGCAAAAGGGTAGTCCCGTTCTTGCAACAGTATATATCTGTAATGCCATCCAGCCTCTCATCCAGCCCTAGCGTTTTTGCCGATAACTCGGTTACTGCCCTATACATTTCGCGGCTCAATTGAAGTGCTGTTTTGTTGCCCTGAACATCAACACGGTTATAGGAATTGGTTGCCGCCGCGAAAGTACACAGCGGCGTGCTGGCTAGCAAAGCTACAACAAGACAAAACCAAAATAAAGCTTTCAAAATTATTTTTTGATTACCCATAATATATGTTACTCCTTAATACCAGAGCTGCTCATTGTTTCCATAACATTACTCTGAGTAAACAGAAAAACAGCCACCGGTGGAATCATGAGCAAAACTGTTATCGCCATTGAGCTGCCGGACCTGGCAATTCCGCCTGCCGATACTGAACTCATAACATAGGGAAGGGTTTTCAAATCTTCGCTGAACACAGTCCCGCTTGGAACCGCAGACCACATATTCTGGAAAGAAAACAACATTACAGTAAGCCATGCTGGTTTGATTATAGGCATTACAATTTGCCAGTAAGTCCTCAGCACCCCTGCACCGTCTATGCTTGCAGCTTCCAAAAGGGTATCAGGAACAGCGACATCCATAAACTGCTTCATTAAAAAGCAGTTAACCGCAGAAGGAATAGCCGGAAGGATATATACCCAATATGTATTGAGCATCCCGGTTTTGCTGAATATCAGGTACTGTGGCACAGATAATGTATAACTGTTGTAAAGCAGCATTATCTGGACTATGGTAAAAAGCAGTTTGCTTCCCCTGACATTGGACTTCGAAAAGGTAAAGGCAGCAAGTGAGCCGGATATAATCGTCAAAAGCGTGGAAACAACCGCAATAAAAAAGCTGTTGAATATATAGCGCGATAACGGAACCTGCAAATTACTCAACAAAGCCGGCAATGCGGTATAGTTTCTGAGGGTCGGGCGCGAAACATAAAATTTGGGTGGAAATATCAATAATTCGTTAAGAGGTTTAAATGACGTTATTATGCAGTAAAACATTGGGAACACCATAAAAATCCCGGCAAGAATCAATATGGTGAAATAAAATATGTTTCCTGCAGTGGACCTCGTGAACCGTCTGTAATGCATTTTTTGTTTTGCCAAGGTTTACAGCCCCTAACTTACAGTTGCTTTTTTAAATTCTCAGTTGTCGCTTTTGCCTACAAGGTTCAACAAACCGCCGATTATGTATCGGACAAAGATAATGATTACAAACAGGAAAACTGAAAGTGCCGACGCATATCCCATTTCGTACCTTATGGTACCTACGTCTTTTATGTACGAGACCAGTGTATCAACCGAATTGTTTACGCTCGGATACCCAGCAAGAGTCTCCATCAAAGCGCTTGCTGAAAAAACCGACTGTATCTGCATAACCGCGCTGAACAACAGTATGCTTTTCATTGATGGGAGGGTGATATACCACAGCTCGTGCCACCGAGTCCGTATTCCATCAATGGCGCCAGCCTCATAGAGCTCAGCACTAATGTTCTGGAGACCTGCACGGTTTGCAAGGAAAGTCACGCCCATTCCCATCCAAAGCTGTATTACCAAAATCAGCTTAAAGCTGTACGAAGTATCCTGAAACCATTGGATAGGCTCGGTGATGATTCCAAAGCTGATAAGCAAATTGTTTGCATATGCATAACTGTCACCGGAAAACATTATCTGCCAGATGTATAATGCATTCCCCACAAGGGCGGGAGCGTAAAAGATAAATGTCAACAACACTTTTATCGGGTCGGGGAATTCATTTATCATCCACGCCAACAGGAAAGAAAGCAGATAACTCACCGGCCCTGCCACAATGGCGAATTTTAGGGTAGTGCCTAAAACCTTAAAAAACACCTGGTCACTTGTAAACATACGGGCATAGTTTTGAAACCCGGTAAAAACCGGTGCAGAAACCATGTCGTAGTCAAACAGACTAAGGGCCATAGAGGATATGACTGGCAATATATTAAATACAAAGAAGGTACCCATAAACGGTATGAGGATAATATAATAGACAATATCTCTTTTAAATGTTCGCCTCTTGTATTTATTAATAGTTTTAGCCTGCAATTTCTTCGCCCCATCTTTTCATAAAATCAGCGGTTGCTGTATTGCTTCCATTTTTGTGCAATTTCCGCATCAGCTTCTATTCCAAACTTCATAAGCATCTCTTTTGTGTTCTGATTGGCGTTTACAACGTTCCAGAAACTCTGATAAATCGACCTTGATACATAATAGCTTCCCGGATATTCAGGGATTTCCTCCACATGGGACCACGCATTAAGCAGCTCATCTAGCATACCTTCATCCCAGGCAAGGCTTTTTATCGCCTCTACATTCGACAGCGCCACACGTCCGGCAGGGCCGATTATTGATTCCACATTATTTGAGAATGATGACTGTGTTTCGGTGCTGGTCCACCATTTTATAAATTCCCATGACGCTTCGATGTTTTTGGTGCTTTTTAAAATGCCGCAGCCGGTGCCTGACCCGGATGAAGCATGGGATATTGAACCGTCAGGCTGAACGGTTCCGGGTATAGCTGTCATTCCCCACAACCCGTCAATCTCGGACGCAGCCACCTTTAAGGTTGTATACAGGGTATACGAAGCAATTCCAAGAGGTGTTGTTCCGGTCCTGAAACGGTTGTAGAAATTCAATGAAAGCGGGAATTTCATCTTGCGGTAATAATCTGTCCACTTTGAAAAGACTTCCATTGCATCCGCTGAGAGCAGGTTGGTGCTCTTGCCGTCCTCCGCATACAACGATACGCCGTTTTGCAGCAATAAACTAGGGAAAATATTGTTGCTTCCCACGCCTGCATTGATCTGCGCGGTATCAGTAGCTACGTTGTTAGGCAGCCATACTGACATATTGTTTCGCATCAGCAGTTTCGCCGCCTCATCAAATTCATCCCATGTGGAAGGTATCGGTATATTAAATTTGGATAAAATATCTTTACGGTAAAACATCATGAAAAAGCTTTGTGTATCAGGAAGGGCATAAAGCCCGCCTTTATACCTGTATGGGGTTTCAGCACCCTTTTGAAACCTTTTCAACACCTCATTGCAATCATCAAAGGTCGACAAATCATATAAAACCCCGCGCATTGCAAGGTTTACAGGTTCAGAACGGGAATGCTGCAAGAAGCAGTCGGGGCCGTTCCCTGAAAGCGTCGCCTGGACAAGGCTGGCATTTACCAAGTGAAGGTTTACTGAAACCCCCGTCATTGGTGTAAAGGATGAATTGATTAATGAACTAAGAACCTGCGCCTGGTCCCTTCCCCAATTCACCCAAACTGTAATACTCTTGGTATTGCTGTCCTTTGAAACCGAAACAGCAGTATAATCGCGCACAAAAGAGTTTAAGAACCTCATCGTGGAGTAAGCAATTCTTGTTAATATCCCCTTAGTTTCAACTACTTTCTCCTCGCCGGGCGCTGCTAAAACTATCCTGTCTATATCAAGGGGCATATCGCAAATCTCTTCCAAAACCGCTGATACTGAACAGTAATTAGAATAGTAATAATTTTTATACCTGTGGGAATCAAACTTATTTTTGAGCATTTTATCTATGACTTCGATCATATTCCTTATGACTGAATAATGAGAACCGCTGTCCTGGCCGTTTATCTCAAGCAGAAGCTCTCCTGCTGCGTTCAACCGGTCTTTTACTTCTGTCAGGCGCTCCTCCATATTTGGTATCTGGCTGAACAGCTGATAATCACGGTATACATCAACATTTTCGCCGGTAATCATTATAATGTCGACATACAGGTCGCCGAGCATCGAAACCGAATCCCTCAGCAGTTCCCTGACCTTTGCGACTTCGCCGGCGGTCACTGTCAAAGATATGGTGTGCTTGCCTTCTGAGAAATAAATAAGATACGGGTTCTTGCTCCCATCGGCAAAGTAAAACTTCTGCCAGTTGTCGCCATATTTAAACCCCACCGCTTCAGCTTCAGCAAAAGGCACTTTGCCGTCAATTTTCAGAATGCGGTAGGTTTTTCCGCCTATAACGGTGTTCTGACGGTATGAAAAACCTATTTGGTAATATCCTTCCTGAAGGTATGGCGTCTCCCATATTATGGTATCCCCGATAGACTTCCAATTCCCACCTCCGATATAATTCACCACATTCCGGGCGTAATTATTTGGAGAAACATTTACCGTCGAGGCATCAGTCTTGCCAACTAAATAGTAGCTGGACTTTACTTTAGCAGCCTCTCCCTCGATTTCAATCCTGCTGCCTTTGTAGTGTTTATCAGTATCTCCAGGTTTTGAATAATTCTTGATCTCCTCTTCAACCGAAAACTCAAAATATTCAATCTCCAGGATACCTTCGACTGATGAAACCATCACACTATGGGTACCCTTTTTCAAATAGACCTTGTATTTTGTAAAATAATCCGCCGAATAATCATAGATATAGTCGAAATAGTAATTCTGATATAAAACCTGCTGGGCTGCATATTCGTTTCCAAAGCTATCAGTGCGGTTCTTGTTGTTTTCATCGCACCACATTCTCGGCACCTCAAAATTCCTAGCTTCGGAATATGGGTACGAGCCATCTATCATAATTCCAATTTGCATTTTCGACATCTTTTTGTCCAGGGCACGATAGGACATTCCAAAGGCATACAGCCCGTCGGCTGGAATATCTACTTCAAACTTTGTATTTTCCCCTTCTTTAATTATGACATTTAATTGTTTGCGTGCACTTGAAGGCAATGCCTTAATATCAGAATATTGGCCGATATAATCTGCATAAGTACACTCTGCGCTTTCGATATTTGCAGAAAGCATAGTTTCATCGCCATTCTGAATTTCATCAGCGTATGTAACAGGAACTTGAAAGCAAAAGAATGCCAGCAGGGTAAGGGTAAGCACAGCAGCGATATACCTTTTCACTCAAAATGCACCTTCACTTTGTTAATAAATCCATTTTACAAGTTTATAAGAGGGTTCAAACATTCTTACAGCCTTTTCAAATTCTTCCTGGTTTGTAGCAATCCAGTCGTAATCACGCACTATCTGAATATAATCATGCTGTCCAGTTGCGGCTTTTTGATAATAAGAATTACCATAAAACTGTAACCCTTTTTGCTCATTCGGGGATTTTGCAAAAATCATATTGCAATCTGCGCAATCAAAAATATTGTTCCTGACCACGAAATTTTTCATGTTATCATACAAACGGTTCCAGGCCAGGAACAAAGCCTGGTCTCCCTTATCCGGCCTTTGGATTCCACCCCAACCGTATCCCCCGAACCGAATAATATTATTTTCAATGCAAATATCTTCTATAACCGGGGGATTCGGATCATCCTTTTTGCCTGCCCAGAACTCAATATTCATAGAACAATATTCAATTAAGTTGTCCGAAAACCTTATATTATTAAACTCTGCCCTGTCATCCCCGCAGCCCTGAAATGTTAAGGCAGCGTCAAAAACCTGTTCAATAAAACAGTGGCTGACTTCAATATCGTAGGCACGGTACCAGAATTCCGCCGCATTGCCGTAACGAATCGAATCCTCGCCTTTAAAAGTAAACACCCGGCCTCCATGCCAACTCATAACACAGTTCTTAATCTTTATCTCCTTATTGTTGCCAAAGCGAAATGCACCAAAGGTACCATATTTAAAACAGATATTCTCGAGTGAAACATGGTTAACATTTTGCCCGAATACCAGTTCCCTTGTGGTAGCTATCTCGATATTGTCAAAATATTCCCCAGGGTTGCCTTTGTCAAAATACAAATAGCAAATCTGGTTCTCGGTATCGTGATAATAATCGCCATTTCGGGAAAGTGCTTCAAGACTGAACCTTCTGTGACCAATATAAGTATCATTATTGAAATTCATCATCCCTGCCTCGTCGTACGGCAGTTCAGTTTCCCAAATATTCTGTTTATCACTCAGAACCCAGATTTCAGGGTCGGCATAATCCCTGACTGAACCCAAGATTGTCGGCTTTTCCCCGCTTCCGTAAGCGCCATAGTACACCCCTCCCCTTAAATACAGAGCGTCGTCCACGCGGAAAACGCTTCCCCGCTCAAACAAAACTACATTTCCCGAACGCAGAGGCAATTCGCTTGCCCTCTTTATTGTTTTTATTGGCTTATCGGGGGATGTCCCCGGGTTACTGTCATCACCTTTATTCGACACATAGTAAACCACTTTGCCTGTTAAGGCATCTGGAGAGTTCATTATCTTTTTTTTAAGCTGTGCAGCTGCTTCATCTGCACCGCCGGTTTGCAAAAAAATTCTTTCCATTAGGGGTTCTCCTCTCTGCGGATAATAACTTTTGACATTTTACCCGAATAATTCCATCTTAATTGCCGCGTGGATATCATGGCGCATCTGCTCAACATCAGAGTATACTTCCTTGCCGTACTTCAACGTTACCATCCGAGTAGCGTCAGTCAGCAAAATTACAGACAATCCGTTTTCCCGATTTGTAAAAAGTGACGCCCCGGTATGCCCACAGTGTCCAAATGACTTATAGGGTTCGAACAGGTCGGCGGTTTGTTTATAATTTGAATTTATAATTAAAAAACCAAGGCCTCTTGAATCATTTAGACCGACTGTGTGGTTTTTCACAGCTAAATTAAGTATTTTTTCAGAAATTAAGGGAGCACCGCCATTTTGAAGCATTTTAATAAAAGACGTCAGGTCCTTTATACAGGAAAAAATCCCCGCATTCCCGCAACCCCCACCCAAATGCCTGCAGTTGTAATCGTTTACAATCCCTGCTGGGGTATTATCTGGGTTTGCACTGACTATATCGGTAAACCCTTTTTCCAGCGGCCGGAATGCGGTGCATTCCATACCAAGAGGGTGGAACACTTCCCTCTCTGAAAGGGTATCCAGCCGCTCATTAAAAATCTTCTCAAGGATTTTTCCCATCAGGATATACGCCTGGCAGGAGTACTCAACTGCTCTGCCTATGGGGGTTCCGGTCATGCCAAGTATGTATTTTTCAATATTCTCATAAGTGTATTCCGGCTTGTTCAGCGGGCGGTGCCCCACACCTGTTGTGTGGGTAAGCAAGTGTTTGATGGTAAGCCCTTTGTTATATTCCGGAACTGTAAAAAAATCGTTGACCGGCTGTTCCAGCCGCATCAAGCCCCGTTCCAGTGCAATTAAAGACAATATGCCAACTGAAACAACCTTGGTTATGGAAGCAATATCAAATAATGTAGTTTCAGATATTTCCCGTTCAATTGAACGGAATTCTTCATATACAACTGTTTCTTTTTCCAAGACTCGCAATGCCATATTGCACATACAGCCCTCTAAAAAAAGGCGGCTAATAGTGGATTTCAGATTGGAGAAATCCATCTTTCCATCACCCCAAATCAACCCACAATACCGCTGGTTGCTATGCTTTGTATGAATCTCCTCTGTATTATGCAGTAAAAAATGATCATCGGTAAAATATACATAAGGCACCCTGCCAAAAGTATCGGTACGTCCAACATGATTGCTGCGGTCATATCCATACCCAAAGTATTGGCAATGGTATTTGTGTTAAAATTATTCAGCGCAACGCTTAAAGTCGGGTGATCTGAGTTATACATCTGCGCGAGGTAGTAATCGTTCCAGTGCCAAACTATTGAAAAGAGCAGAACTGTAATGGAAGCAGAGCCGCTGGAAGGTACAACTATATTCAAAAATGTTTTCCAAGGACCTGCGCCGTCTATCCATGCCGCTTCCTCAAGTTCCTTTGGCAAGCCTTTGAAGAACTGGGTAAAGATATATATAAACAAACCGCCCTTTAAACCTACACCGAGAAGTGACGGAAGGTAAAAGACCCATACCGTGCCTATCAGATTAGGCCTGAAATCTTTGCCTGTTATTTTTGCAATCAGATTTAAGATGCCTAGAAAATCCATGTGACTATAATTCACATAACTTGGGGTTATTATCATCATGGTAGGGACTAATATCGTTAAAATCATTATCCCTGATAACAGGCGCCTTCCTTTAAACTGGAACCTTGCTAGCCCATATGCTGCAACCATGCATGAACAGAACTGAATCAATGCTCCCACAATTGCATATAAAACTGTATTTTTCAAATTCTCAAAGAAATCGAATACTTGTATTGCGTAGGCAAAATTGTCAAATACAATGCTTTTCGGTACCCATGTGACAGTTGGATCATATGTATCCGAAAAACTTTTCAGAGAATTTATAATTATATATGTGAAAGGATAAAGCAAAACAAAACTAAATGACAGGAAGAACAAATACCTGAGTATGTTAAAAGCCATGTGCTTAGCCTGCATTTTAATTTTATATTGATTCTTCAAATCAAGCTCACCTTCTGCATTTATTACAATATTACTAAAATTTTGGTCAATTCCTATGATTTTCCTCACATTTGTATTATAATATCAAACCTAAATTATTGACTATATACTTGTGTTGCTTTTATATTTCGTTTTGTTGCTTAATTATTGAATTAAGATATAATCTATGTTAGTATAAAATTAATACTTATACATTAAAAGTCAAGTCCAAATTTGTGTGTA
>LSQX01149324.1_pt1 | contig 16111 bp, 14 predicted proteins | sample 654561 | NCBI WGS metagenome assembly LSQX01 (sample SAMN04489861, study PRJNA283612) | anaerobic digester metagenome | isolation source: 4 biogas reactors fed with cattle manure at either 37C or 55C with and... | place: Denmark: Kongens Lyngby | collected 2014 | reverse complement strand
AAGAAAGAACAACAAAAGAGTCCAGATAATAATCAAGAGGACTTTACTAGTGCATTACTAGATGCAAGACGAAAGCGTAGGATACGTAAGTAGCCATAATATGGTTATTGTTTACAGCTGGCCAAATAAAATAAAAATATATTCCACTCACTTAATATAGATGCAGAAGTCACTCGTGAATTGACATTCCATTATTTGCTGTTATAGAAATCACTCGTGAACTGACATTCTATTATTTGCTGTTATACTGAATATAAGTAAAACAAGTTCCTGCCATATATCATAAAAAGGAGTGAAACACAAAATGACCGATAGAGAATTGTTAGGCAAGATTCTTGAAAATCAGATATCTATGCAAAACCAAATTACAAGCAATCATTCAGACATTATAAAAAGATTAGATTGTTTGGAAACTAACTAAGATGCCATCAAACATTTTGTCTAGAATTCTGATGATACCTTTAAGAAGTTGGAAGAAGCATATCGTTATCAGAAACGCTGAGTACGAGCATTTAAGCGGCAAGTATGAGTTGCACCGTTTGCTGGATGAGGGATTATCAGCAATGAAAGCCGGACAATCTAAGCCAGCTGCAGATGCTTTTGCGGAGCTTGAAAAGAGATTAGGTATAGGGTAATATATAATGTTCATGTCGAATATTGTGAATAATTTGAAAGTATACACGTATTTTAATGTTAATGCCCGAAATAAATCTATTGTTTTTTACATGAATACGTGTTACCCTATGGTCAGTACTATATAAGGAGGGCTGATTATGTATCGGAAAATTTCGAGTTTTTTGGAAACATGGAAAGAAAGCGTTCATCGAAAACCTCTTGTTTTGCAAGGCGCAAGGCAGGTGGGTAAGACTTATTCTATATTGGAGTTCGGGCGTACTCATTATGAGAATGTGGCGTATTTCAACTTTGAAACCAATCCAAAGCTGGGCGTAACCTTTGATGAGGATATCAGCCCAGATTATCTGATCCCTATTCTTTCGCATATCGCAGGACAAACCATAGTAAAAGAAAAGACGTTGATTGTATTTGACGAAGTACAGCTCTGTGAAAGAGCATTGACCAGTTTGAAGTATTTCTGCGAGGACGCACCAGATTACCATATCATCGTGGCTGGAAGCTTGCTCGGCGTAGCGGTCAACAGGGCAAAATTCTCATTTCCGGTAGGCAAAGTGGACATGAAAACTTTGTATCCTATGAATATGGAGGAATTTTTATTGGCTCTCGGCGAGGAAGATTTGGTCAAACGAATAAAAGGCTGCTTTGTAAATAACACTCCTATGCCTTCCGCTTTGCATGATGCGGCGATGCAGCTTTATCGTCAATATCTCATCGTTGGCGGTATGCCGGAATGTGTGGCACAGTTTGCCAAAACAAAAGATTATATTCTTGTTCGTTATACACAGGATACCATCCTTGCCAGCTACCTTAATGATATGAGTAAGTACAATAACTTGAACGAAATCAAGAAAACAAGGCTTGCTTATGATAATATTACCGTACAGCTTTCTAAGAAAAATACTCGGTTCCAATACAAATTGATTAAAAAAGGAGGCAGAGCATCCGAGTTTGAAAATGCTATTGAGTGGCTTTGCCTGTCCGGTATCGTATCGCAGGTTTATAAAGTGGAACAAATCAGAAAACCCCTAGAGAACTATCGCGATATTGATACGTTTAAAATCTATGTTTCAGATTTAGGTTTACTCTGTGCTAAAAAAGATTTATTGGCAAACGACATTCTCTATATGTCGGAGGAACTGAATGACTTCAAAGGCGGTATGGTTGAAAACTATGTCAATGTGCAGCTTACGATAAACGAATACAACACCTACTATTGGGAATCCCAGCGTGGTGCTGAGATTGATTTTGTCATTCAGCGAGAGGGTAAGCTGATCCCCATTGAGGTAAAGAGCGCTGACAACACAAGAGCAAAAAGCTTAAAGGTGTATATGGAAACCTACAAGCCTGCCTATGCCATCAAACTTTCTGCGAAAAACTTTGGCTTTGAGGACAATAAAAAAACAGTCCCGCTCTATGCCACGTTTTGCGTCTAAAGGTCAATACAAAAAGCAACGCCCGAACTAAAGCCTCAAGCCCATTCGGGAGCCAATAGGAAGTCCCGTATATTTCGATGTTTAATACCGTCGCGGCTCATGTCGAACTCATCTAATGTGACCACATACTTCGGGAAATTATCCCTGATACTGTCATATACGCCAAACTCACGGTCAATAGTTTCCTCTGAGGCTAATAGGTAGGAAACTTGAACATACAGTTTTTGTCCTCGTTTCTCGCAGACAAAATCAATTTCCTTGTCGTTGGTTTTCCCTACTGTGACGTCGTATCCACGTCGAAGTAGTTCCATATAAACGATGTTCTCCAGAATTAAATTGATATCTCTCATGTTACCACCGAATACCGCCTCACGCATTCCGTGATCAGCGATATAATATTTTTCGTTGACAGTGAGAATTTTCTTTCCCTGCAAATCTTGTCGTTTAACTCTATAAAAGAGAAATGCATCTTCACAGGCTCTAATATAGTTGAGGATTGTCTCAGTGGATACTGACCTGCCTTCACTTTTCATATACTTGGAAATTCTCGTGGCAGAAAAGGTTGTTCCAACATTTGCAGTAATGTAGGCGATAATTCGCTCAAGCAAAACCACATCCCGAATATTGGTGCGCTTTATTACATCCTTGAGAACAACCGAGTTATAGATATCTTGGAGATATTGACGACTTGGCTCTGAGGTATATTGTAGATTGCGCAGATAGGGCATTCCACCCACTGTCAAATATTTTGTAAAAGCATCGCTCTGTGATGTTTCAGGAAAGATTGATCGGTATAACTGTATAAATTCTTTGTAAGAAAAGGGATAGATAACAAATTCCACATATCGTCCTGCAAGATAAGTGGCCAGCTCACCAGAAAGTAGTTTGGCATTTGAGCCAGTGATGTAAATATCACAGTCAAGGTCCACCCTAAAGGAGTTAACACATTTTTCCCACTGCTCAACCTCTTGAATTTCATCGAAAAAGAGATATGATTTCCCCTTAAAGGTAGAAACACGTTTTATAATCTCACTATGCAATGCTTTAGCAGTACACAGATATGCATTGCTCATACTCTCAAAATTGATTGATATAAACTGAGTTCCGGAGATTCCAGAATTAATTAGCTCTTCTTGAATCAGCTCCAACATTACGGATTTACCGCTACGGCGAAGACCTGTCAAAACTTTAATTAGATCACTTCCAATAAAAGGACGAATTCTTTTCATATATAATTCTCGCTTAATCATAAAGGTGCTACCTCCCTCCGACTCATTAATAATTATATCATAATTACATCGAATAAAAACATCAAAACTCACCTAATCGGAAAAGCCAAATTGTAAATAATGTTGGCCATCTCTTCTGCTGATTTGCTTAATCCATTCTTCAGCCAGTGTTGAATCAGACCAACGCTGCCGTTAACTACAAATATGAAATAGGATTCTTCCGCATCATCACTTTTTTTCTCATCACCTGAGAGGTTTACACCAATTTGTTCGTATATCAGTGTAAAAACCTGTTTCTGAAAATCTATATCACCCTGCTCACTCATGAGTACCTGAAGGTGATTACTGTTTTCAATCAGATTTTGAAAAATCCCTTCAAGAATTCTCAATGCCTCCTGCTTATTCGGTTTACCCATTAGATTGGTAATTGCTTCATTTGCCCATGAAAGGGTTTCATTTTCAACCTTGTGCAGTAGATCGTAAAGATCGGTGTAATGAGAATAGAAGGTAGACCGGTTGATGTCTGCTTTTTCACATAATTCTTTAATTGTAATCTTAGATATTGGTTTTTCCTTCATCAATTCTATCAAGCTGTCTTGTAACACCATTCTTGTATAACGTGATTTTCTGTCCAGTTTTATTTCTTCCAAAAAGAGTCCTCCTTAATAACTTGTTTTCTGTATGTGTTGCGAAAACGACATTTTCTGCATGCATTGTTGTAAATAAGTCGTTCTGTAATCATCCGGTGGTTGCAAAAGCAACACTGTGTCTATATAATAATATCGCGGTAGAAATATGTCAAGGAATATTAAAATGATGCATTTTCTTGAAGTTAACTATAGATAATAAACTTGCTTTTGAAAATATGAAGGAGAGAAATTTTTGGCATATATTGAATTTAATCATGTAGAAAAGGAATACGCTTCTAACGGGATTGCTATTCGTGCACTGGATGGTGCAAGTTTTAAAATAAACAAGGGTGAGCTGGCTGTCATTACAGGAGCTTCAGGTGCTGGTAAGACTACAGCACTAAATATATTAGGAGGTATGGATACAGTTACATCCGGGGATGTAATTGTAGACGATAAGAACATTTCAAAATTTAAGAGAAAAGACTTGATAGGCTATCGTCGAACAGGCATAGGCTTTGTTTTCCAGTTCTACAATCTGGTACCGAACTTAACAGCCCTGGAAAATGTTGAGCTGGCATCTCAAATATGCCAGAACTCTTTAGATGCATCCGACACGCTAGCAAAAGTGGGTCTTACGGATCGTAAAAACAACTTTCCTGCACAGCTTTCAGGTGGTGAGCAGCAGCGGGTTTCTATTGCCCGTGCCATTGCAAAGAATCCAAAATTACTTTTATGTGACGAACCCACTGGAGCACTGGACTATAACACAGGCAAGCAGATCCTACAGCTTTTGCAGGACACTTGTCGCAAGGATAATATCACTGTACTAATTATTACTCACAACTCAGCATTGGCGGCAATGGCAGACAGGGTAATCCACTTTAATAGTGGCAAAGTTGTTAAGGTCTCTGAGAATGAACAGCCTGTGCCAATTGCCCAGATTGAGTGGTGAAGGTATGAACAAATCATATATTAAGGATATAATACGTACCATCCAAAATGAATGGAAACGTTTTTTGTCAATTCTTCTTATAACTGCGTTAGGCGTAGGAATGATGACAGGCTTATATGCAGCAACCCTTGATATGTATTTTTCTGCTGACATCTATTTTGATCAACAGAGCCTGTTTGATATCCGAATTCTATCTACCATGGGGCTGACCCAAAAGGATGTCGATGAACTAGCATTAATCGATGGAGTAGAGGCTGTTGAAGGCGGTTACTTTGAAACCGTTCATACGGATGTTAATGGTGTTCGCATGAGCGCAGAAATGAATATGTTGAGCCTAGAAGGTATTAACAAACCTTACTTGCTGAATGGCACTATGCCATCGAAAGCAGGCGAAATTGCTGTTACTCAAAAATATATTGATGAAAGTGGCAAGGCAATAGGTGATACGATTCATATAGAGGAAGATAGTCAAGAGGTTAGTGATCAGGATGACGGTCAGGAAAGCAGTAATGTCGATGTTAATAATGAAATAGTTGTAGGAGAGCAGTCAGAGGCAGGAAGCTCAGCGGAAGAGAATGATCTAGATGTTGATATTGATTTAGAATTAGACATTGATGAAGAAGCTGAAACACCAAGCTTTTTAAATTCTAGTTACACCATAACTGGTGTTGTTTTGGATCCCATGAACATACAAAGTGATGGGCAGGGGAGTAGTTTCCGGACCACCAATACCAGTGATTATACTTTTTTTATAACAGGGGCTGATATTGAGCAGGATATATATACTGTTGTCTATATTAGCTTAGCAGGAACCAAGGACATTAACGCTTTTTCCGATGAATATGAAAACAAAGTACAGCTTGTGGCTAATCATATTGAAACCCAGATAAGAGAGCAACGAGAGCAAGCTCGTGATAACTCCATACTGTTGGAAGCCAGAGAAAAAATACAAGATGCTGAGAACACCATGAATGAAAGCTTTGCAGATGCTGATAAAAAATTTTCTGATGCCTGGGAGGAAATTGAAGAGGCTAGAATTGAATTAGCTGACGGAGAAGCTACCCTTATTATTGAGGAAGAGGACGCAGAAAAGAAAATTGCAGAAGCAAGGTCGGAGATAAGAAAAGCAAAAAAAAAGTTGGCTGATGCTGAAAAACAGTTGGTTGAAGGTGAAGCACAGCTTGCAGGCGGCGAAGCCGAAATCAACGAAAATGTGAAAAAGTTAGAGGCAGGTAAACAGCAGCTGGTGGAAGAGAGGCTAGAAGCAGAAGCACAATTTGCTGCTGCTGAGCTTCAGCTTGAAGAGGCACAAAACGATTTGGATGGTAATCGTGTCCAATTAGAAGCTGGAGTAGAGCAGCTAAAAGGGAACTTTGGAGATGCTTGGCCTGAGGATGAGTGGATTACTCTGGTAAATGCTGTTTCAGGACTGTCAACTGCTGGAGCTGACGATAATGCCATTGTTAAAGGAACAGCCTCGGAAAGTGCAGATCTACTTGCTAAACTACAGATACCAATGGGCTCTCCAGATGCTGTATCTATTATTCAGACTGGTATAGGCATGGGGAAGTTAAACGCTGGACAACAAGTTTTGGATGCACAAAAAACGACCTTTACGGAAGAAAAGGTGTCCGCTATACAGCAGATCGCCAAAGCAGAGGCTGAGCTAGTTGAAGGAGAAGCACAGCTTGAGATCGGTCGCCAGACGCTCCAATCAAAAAAAGTTGAGCTGGAAGACGCAAAAATTAAGCTTACTGATGGAAAGGCTGAGTTGGCTAAGGGTGAGAAGAAGCTAAACGAAGAAGAAACAGACGCTAAAGCGAAAATAGCTGAAGCATGGGAAGAAATAAACGAAAGTAAAGAAGAGCTGGCTAAAGGTGAAGCAGAACTAATTGATCGAGAAAAGGAGTATGCTGATAAAAAGGAAGAAGCTAAGCAAAAACTTGCTGATGCATATGATGAACTGGACGATATTGACAAGACTCAGTGGTATGTCCAGGATCGCACATCACTTGATAGCTACTCCAGTCTGAAAAGCGATTTATCCTCCATAGAAGCTATAGGTACCATTTTTCCTATAATATTTTTACTTGTAGCAGTGCTCATGAGTCTAACTACTATGACCCGAATGGTAGAGGAAGAACGAGGCTTGATTGGTACCTATAAGGCAATAGGATACGGAAATGATACTATCTATGCAAAATATCTTATATTTGCTTTTGTCGCCTGCCTGATAGGTGGCATTATAGGTGATCTAATTGGTTTCATATTCCTCCCTAAATTTATAATGTATATTTTAGAGGTGCTATATAACCTTCCACAGTATTACCTGCGTTTTGATGCCCTGTATGGGGTAGGAGGTGTACTTCTGTTTATGGTTGCTATCATAGGGGCAACGGCTCTGGCATGTCGCAAAGAATTGACGCAAATGCCTGCAAAGCTTTTGCGTCCTAAAGCTCCTCGGGCAGGTTCTCGTGTATTACTGGAACGAGTAACTATAATTTGGAATCGTATTCCTTTCCTGAACAAGGTTACAATTAGAAACCTGTTCCGATACAAAAAACGTTTATTTATGACTGTTGGAGGAATTATGGCTTGTACCGCTCTTATAATATGCGGTTTTGCAATTAGGGATTCGGTTGATAATCTGGCTCCTAGGCAATATGAATACATTTACCAATATGACCTGATGGCTGTTTTTTCTGATGAAGACAATTATGTTATGATTAAGAAGTTTTCAGGTGATGAAAACATTGAGGATTACATGAACTTACGTATTGAAAGTGTGAAGCTAATCAATGCAGATGAGAAAGCAGAAACCGTTCAATTGATGGTTATTCCCAGGGGTGATACCCTAGAGGACTATATTAGCTTAATTAATTTGAAGGGCAGGGAAATCACCCTAAATAATGATGGTGTTATTATCACACAGAATGCTGCCAGTATGCTAAACCTACAAGCCAAAGACAATATCACGCTTCAAAATATGGACCTAATGAGGAATGAAGCTGCTGTTTCAGAAATTGTCCAAAACAATCTGGGAAACAACGTATATATAACGCAAGAACTTTATGAATCATTGTTCGGCACTTATGCATCAAATAGTGTGCTTGCGCATATATCTGATGCAACCATTGATCATGCTGACTATGCGGAGGAACTGCTTGATAATGATTCTGTACTATCCGCTATTAGTACATATGCACTACAGGATGATTTTGGTTTTGATTTAATATACGCAGTTGTTTTACTACTTATTGTTATGGCTGGAGGCCTTGCATTTGTAGTGCTGTTTACCCTATCAAATACGAATATATCTGAAAGGGTTCGTGAGCTTGCTACCATTAAGGTGCTTGGATTCTATGATAATGAAGTATATCAATATGTTAATAAAGAAACACTAATTCTGACTGTAATTGGCATCATACTTGGTTTGCCTCTAGGTTATTTGCTAAGTGATCTTCTTTTTATATCTCTAAATATGCCTTCAATACACTTTACCTTGTATATAAAACCTGTCACATATCTAATTGCAGTAGCGATTACATTAAGCTTTGCACTAATCGTAAATTGGATTACTAATCGCAGCCTTGACCGCATTGATATGGTGGAAGCATTGAAAAGCGTGGAGTAATAACGGATAGCTTTTGTATAATTAAACTTTCCATTGATAATAAACTTGGGCATCCATATAATAGAAAAGGGTTCAAGTGTTGTAAGTATAAGCGAAGGAGGTTAATATAATGTTCGTAAAAAATACTAAGGTGATTTTAAACTAACTACATATTGGCACAGTACACATGCAAGAAGGTAGATAGATCCTATTTGTGTTACCTGTGCGCCAGCTTATTTCGAGCAACCTGAATAGTGCAAAGTACAAATTGTTGACACGCATGGGTAGCGTGTTTTTTTGTGCCTTCTTTAGACCTGCTGGTGATCGTAATCTGCAGGCTTTTTATGTGTTTTTTTAGAGGGAAGGATTGTTCAATAATGGGAAATCAAATGAAATCTGATGAAAAAGTAAAGAAAGTGGCAAAGAAAGAGGTAGTCTAATAATGTTAGAAATAAATATAAATAAGATATCCCCTCCAATATGGGGGGGGAGTTGTGATTTGGAGAATTATTGTAGACAGGAGGGACTGGATCCTTTACATACCCTATCGGTTATGAAAATTGAAATAAAAGAACGTAAACCAAGAGGTACCTGGCGAGAGAAAATAAACCTAAGAGCACATTCATTTCAAATGAACAGGCGCTGACAGTATTAAAAAAAGCCCCATTATTTGGGGCTTTTACTTCTCTACTTGTTCTTATAATAAAATATAGCAAGCTGAGTTCTGTCTCTAAGCTCAAGTTTTTCCAGGATAGTGGTTAGGGTATTCCTTACTGTACCTTCGCTTAGAAATAGTCTGCTTGCTATTTCTTTATTGTTAAGCCCTTCTGCCACAAGGCTAATAAGCTCTGCTTCCCTTTCCGTGAGACCAAAGATTGAGAAATCAACATTATCAGTGTTACCTTTATTAGAAATTAAGGAGGGAATTTTAGATACTATATCGTTACCGAAAACGCTTTGTCCCATGTGTACAGCCTTTAATGCTGGAGCAATGGATTCAAAGTTTTGCTTTATTATATAGCCCTTAGAGCCAATCCTTAAAGCTGTCACAATATATTCGTGATCTGAAAAGGTGGTGAGAAATAGTATTTTTGCGTCTTTATCTGTGCTTAATATTATTTCAGCAGCCTCCAAGCCTGTCATGGCTTCCATTCTAATATCCATTAACAAAATATCTGGCTTTAAGCTATTGCAAAGGCTTACTGCTTCTTTTCCATTATGACCGATTCCTACAACAGATATTTCATCATCCTGCTCCAATATTGTTTTAAGTGATGTACATACTAATTTATCATCATCTACTATTACAATTCGCATGTTACTGTGACATCCTTTCTATACTAAGCGTTTCGGTATGGAAATGAAAATCCTAAATCCATTTTCAGTACTAATATGCATGTTTCCGTCTAGGGCATTAACCCTATCTTCAATATTCTGAATTCCAATTCCTTTATTCCTGTCATAACTTCCTTTTGTTCCATTGTCCTTTATGATTAATTGATATATAGCAGGATGTTCAACAATCGTAACAGAGACTTCAGATGCATTAGAATGCTTCATTACATTTGATAGAGATTCCTTGACCACGGCTATGAAGCAGTATTTAATATTCTTGTCCACATTTTCATCTACATCATAATAGAAGCTAATTGAGCAAAATGTAAAACTATCAACTAGTTTCTGGATTTCGTTTTGCAGGTCAACGGCGTCCTCATGAAGATCATGCACACTAGCCCGAATGCTATCCATAGCTTCTGAGAGTGTATCCTTAACAAGAGTTAAATTATCTATAGTATTTTTATCCTTGTTTATAGCAAGCAAGGCTCCGACTTGTAGGATTGATCGGGATAACAGATGGCCTACATTATCATGGATATCCCTTGCAATTCTATTTCGTTCTGTGATGGTCGCTAGGTGCACCTCATAATCTTGCTTTTCTATAAGCTCTTTATTCTGACTTTCCAGTTTCAATGAGATTTCTCTTGTGGTATCTCGGAGATTATAGTAGCTTTCCTCTGTATTTTCAAGATTGAGTGTTCGATTTTTTAATAGGACAGCTACAAGTATGAAAGCAGCTGTAAAGATCTTAGTGCCAGAGGGCAACGTATCATTATGAATAGCGATCGGAAAAAATGATAAAAGACAGAGCAAATAGTTATTTTTCCTATTCATAAATGCTATATCGTAAGATAAAAGTGGAATAAATGGTATGAATTCAATCCTATACAAGCATAGCAAAAGATATGAAACATAGATACCCAGCGTAACCTTAGGATTTTCTATATAGCTTAATATAGCGCTTAATGCCATCACTATCAGAATGGGGACAATCATATAAAATGACTCTGCATCTGAGGCATAAAAAGCCAGGGAAACAATAAATATTATCGCTTTATCTACTAACAGCCTCATACATTCTATTTCCCTTCTTCTAATGATAGTATTATTAATCAAATTTTACCACTTTCGGGGACAGTTCTCAAATAATTTTCGTCATTCAGAACGCAGTGATGAATCTTACCTATTTTTCATGTGCCTAAATTACATTTGTCATACCTATGTCGGAGAATAATCACTAACAAGTGAATCGTATATAGGCTATGATTAATTTGGAAGAGGTTAGAAGGACAAAAAATAAGATTCAATAGATTATATGGAGGGTTTCTTATGGTAATAAAAGTTGAAAATTTAGTAAAACGATATGATAAGTTAATTGCTTTGGATCATTTTAACTTAGAGGTGAAGGAAGGGGAAGTTTTTGGTTTGCTAGGTCCTAATGGATCTGGGAAGACGACTGCTATAAATTGTATTCTTTCCCTGTTGAAGTATGACAAAGGTTCTATTGAGATTTATGGAAAGCCGATGGCACCTGATGCATATAACATCAAACGAGATATTGGTATCATCATGCAAAATGTTGCAGTATTTGACGAGTTAACTGTATATGAGAACATTGACTACTTCTGTGGGATGTATGTATCTGATAAGAAAAAGCGAAAAGAGCTTGTAGAGGAAGCTATAAATTTTGTAGAACTTGAGAAATTTAGAAATTTCCTTCCAAAGAAACTTAGTGGGGGTTTGCTTAGACGATTAAACATCGCATGTGGCATAGCCCATAAGCCGAAATTGATTATTTTAGATGAACCGACTGTTGCAGTGGATCCTCAAAGTCGGAAAAAGATATTAGAAGGAATACAGCAGCTCAATAGAGATGGCGCTACCATAGTTTATACTTCACATTATATGGAGGAAGTAGAGGAGATTTGTACTGAAATAGCCATAATGGACAAAGGCAAAATAATCGCTTCAGGAACTAAAGATGAGTTAGTGGGAATGATCAACACTGGTGAAACACTCACTATAGAAATATTGGACTTTGACAAGGACAACCTGGATGGGATTAGAAACCTGCCTAATATTGTTTCAGTAGAGTATAAGGAAAATATGTTAATAGCCAAATCTAGCAAGGGCAAGAACAATCTTGGAGCAGTGCTAGACTATCTAAGGAACAATGACATCGAAGTAGGCAGAATCTATTCCGAACCTCCTACTTTGAATGACGTATTCCTTGAGATTACTGGTAAAGGGCTCAGAGATCAAGCATAAGGGGTGAAATATAGATGTTTCATGTTTACAAATATAGGCTAATGTGCATTTTAAGAGATAAGCAAACCGTGTTTTGGACCTTGATATTTCCTATCGTACTAGCTGTCTTATTCAATTTTGCCTTCTCTAATCTCTCAGTAGCAGAGGACTTTATAAAAATCAAAGTAGGAATTGTTGACAATGAGGAGTTAAGAGGAAACCCAGCCTTTGTTGAGGTTGTAGATGCTGTTCCAGAATTGTTAGACCCTACCTACACTACTGAGGCAGAAGCTGAGAAGTTTTTAGATGAAGGGAAAATTAAGGGCTATATTCATTTTAATGATGGAATGAATTTTATCGTAAAAGAATCAGGTATATATCAAACTATTGTTAAGGGATTTCTGGATGATTTTACACAAACAACATCCACCATTACAACAGTTATTAATGAAAACCCCAATGCTGTTCAAGATGGATTGATTGAAAGTGTGTCGGAAAGAACAGATTACCTTGAAGCAGTTTCGGCCAGTGCATCAGAACCTAACACAGTTGTGAACTATTTCTATGCCCTGATTGCTATGGCATGCCTATATGGAAGCTTTAGTGGGCTAAAAGAAGTTACAGCGTTACAGGGGAATCTCTCATATCAGGGAGCAAGAATGAACATGACACCTATGCATAAAGCAAAGATGATCTTAGCTTCAATGGGCGCTGCAATAACTTTCCAACTGGCAGTTGTATCTGCCCTAATTTTATTTTTAATATTTGTGTTAAAAATAGACTTTGGGAATCAAATAGGCTATATTGCACTAACTGGCGTTGTTTCATCTATAACAGGGGTCACCTTTGGTACCTTTATCAGCTCAACAAATCGTAAGAGTGAAGGTGTAAAGGTAGGCATATTAATAGGAACTTCTATGTTAATGTCGTTTCTTTCAGGCATGATGTATGACAAAATGAAGTATATCATTAACAGCAAAGCACCTATTTTAGGCTATTTGAACCCTGCAAATTTAATTACAGATAGTTTTTATGCCTTGTATTATTATGACACCCATTCACGATTTTTTCTCAATATTGGTCTGCTTTGCGGATACTCAATCCTGTTTGGTGTCATCACATATCTGTCATTAAGGAGGCAAAAATATGCAAGTATATAAAGCGGTATTTAAGATAATAGAAAAGAACTTGTCACAGATAATGATTTATATTGTTGTCTTTGTAACCGTGGCACTAGGGCTTTCAACTGTTGGAACTAATCCCACAGATATGGATTTTACGGAGTCTAAAGTAAGCATTGCATTTATCAACAATGATGGGAATGCTTTATCGGAAGGGCTAAAAGATTATCTCAGTCATAGCGCTAATATGATCGACATACCCGATGAACCAGATAAACTACAGGATGCTTTGTTCTTCAGAGAAATTGAGTATATAGTAAGGGTTCCTAAGAGATTTAGTGATAATATGATGAAAGGTGAAGCCGTGCAGATAGAAAAGACTGCAGTTTCTGGCACCATTAGTGAGGTATATTTGGATAATGTAATAAACAAATATGTAAATACTGCGAAAACATATGCAGTAAATATGGAAGGTTTAAGCGATGCGCAGCTTGTGCAGTTTGTTGAAAATGACCTAGAACAAACAGTAGAGGTGACAATGAGCCGACAGCTTGTAGAAGTTTCAAAGAGTCAAAGGGCTGGTAATCATTTTAATTATATGGCGTATTCCCTCTTTGCAGTTTTAATCCTTGGAGTCAGCGTAATTATGTTGGTTTTTAATGATAAGGACCTTAAAAATCGAAACCTTTGCTCCCCAATGACCCTTAGGAGCATGAATTTCCAGCTTATATTAGGTAATTTAAGCTATGCAGTTCTAGCTTGGGTTGTTATGATTATACCTAGCATAATATTATTCGGCAGCTTCATGTTTACAAGCAAGGGCCTGCTATTATTATTGAACTCCTTCATTTTTACGGTTTCAGCCTTAAGTATAAGCTTTTTAATAAGCATTTTAGTTAGTGGACCTGGAGCTGTTTCGGCAGCATCCAATGTAGTATCACTAGGAACCTCATTCATAAGTGGAGTATTTGTACCTCAGGAATTGTTAAGTGATACAGTTTTAAAGGTAGCATCATTTACGCCAAATTATTGGTTTGTAAAATCAAATATTACAATTGCTGGTCTAGCTAATATAACTTATAAGACTGTTACTCCTGTATTTTATAACATGTTGATTGTACTAGGTTTTGCTGTTGCAGCGCTAGCTGTAGCACTGGTTATAACCAAGCAAAAGAGGATGAGCAGTTAATCTGCTCATCATTTTACAATCTTCCTGCATTCTAAGTAATATCTCTTTTCATGGGCTTCACCCATGGAGAAGGTTTTTCGAGGGAGAACACCATCTATAATAACGGTTTTGAATAGATCATTTTTATTCATATTAGGTAGAAGGAAGCCCATGTTTCCTTCTTGAGAACCCAGCTCTTCAGTAACTTCATCTCCGTGAATATAGTCAACTGTAACTTCCGGATTGTTAGATAGATAATCATCTATAAAAGCTTGAAGGGTTCCAGCTTCTATATTGCTTTTTGCCTGACTTATTTTTAAAATGCCCCATTCTCCCAAGAAGTTGTAGGGGATTAGGTGTGTATCGTGGGTATCACTATAAACGTGTAAGTTTTCCTCATAATGACCTAGCATCTTTTCCTTAGAAGTAAAGGATTTATATTCAAAGAGCTGTTCTGTTTCATCGTAATATGCTTTCATGCTCTGCAATACATGCTTTGGATCTACTTTAAATAACACACGATGTATAGGCTCAAATACCATAGCTTCATCATGTACATTTACCAGTTCTACCAAGGCAAATCGAGCAGGATGATTCTGTTTCTCTTCCTCACTTAATCCTTCCTTTATATTGTCCCAGCATGCTTTAGCTGTAGCGAACGAATGATTTCCATCGCCCATTGCAAATAGTAGTACACCTTTGTCCTCATTTACACCATATTTCTGACTAAACAATAGAGGATCGGCTAATTTGCTAAGGCCATATGCTATTTCTTCAATAGCTTCCATGCGCTTTATTCGATATCCAGCTATATGACCTCCATTCATCATGAGGTCAAAGTCATATAATTTATCAGATTCAGAAGTCTTGTCGGCAATTGGTTCAATTACGGTTTCTCCAGGGTCGTCTATTAATACCATAATATGAGGAGTTTCCAGGACTGCATCCTTGCGAATAGCAATACGAGGGGGGAGACGGTCCAGCACAGTTCCTTCTGTTGAACGAATTAAGCTTTGTGAGCCTTCCTTGTAATCATACTGATCAAGGTCTAAAGCAATCATTAAGCCTTTGCGAGTGCCTGTTTCCAGTGTTCGTTCTACATAAACGAAGGATGGTAACAAGGTTTCAAGAAAGCTTTTCTCCATATATTCATTCATGGCACTAGATATGTTTTGGATACGCTGGTCTTTATCAGTATCTTCTAGATAAACCTCAGGAAAAACCATATGTAGAGTAGAGGGGGAATCATCAACCTCGTCTTCTACAGACTTCCAATATGATCGTTGGGAAGTGTATTGATCACAAGCCACAACAGCCCACCTTTTCAGATCGATACTACGATTAGGGAGCATAACTTGCGGAATCTCTACACCTAGTGTTCGCAATGATTCCCTTATCGCAAGGATTCTATTTCCACAGCTTTCAATGATATTTTGTTTATCTGGCATATTGTTAAAACCCCTTTAGCTTATAAATTCTAATGTATATTTATACTGAATATATCGTATATAAAACTATTTTACCATAGATTCTTGTTATGTACATCCCTAGATCTGCAGCTTATACTTTTCCTTGAATTGGACAAGCTACTGTTCAAAGATTAATTATTTCCATAGAATAGTAGACGATATATCAATATAATAGACTCATGGTCTTTTTTATTAAAAAACATTCAACACTTTTCAATTCTCATTCGTCTAATAAGTAAAGGGTTAAAGAGGAGCTGTCTCTTATACACATCT
>LSQX01257786.1_pt1 | contig 16114 bp, 9 predicted proteins | sample 654561 | NCBI WGS metagenome assembly LSQX01 (sample SAMN04489861, study PRJNA283612) | anaerobic digester metagenome | isolation source: 4 biogas reactors fed with cattle manure at either 37C or 55C with and... | place: Denmark: Kongens Lyngby | collected 2014 | reverse complement strand
AATTCTATTTTGAGACTGTTAATATATGGGCTATGCCGCAAGCCCCTTTGGAGATCCTGACGAAAACGAGGCGAGCGTGGACCGCTTCACCATCACCCGCGGCCGGGACAACCAACTTTTACATGCCCGCTGGCGGGATGCCCGCAGAAAGGGCCAAGGCTTTGCCGACCCGGGCCACCCCTTCCGCCACCAGGGAGCAGCCGACATTAATCTTTATAAGGCTTTTCTGGAACAGGCCCATGCTCTGCTTCGTGACGGTGGCCGTCTGGGCTTCATTGTTCCCTCGGGCCTCTATTCGGATCACGGCACAAGCGGACTGCGCCGCCTTTTCCTCGACCATTGCCGGTGGGAGTGGCTCTTTGGCTTTGAGAACCGCGACAAGGTCTTCGAGATCGACAGCCGTTTCAAATTTAACCCCGTGATCATCCAGAAAGGCGGAACCACCGCGGCGATTCGGACGGCCTTCATGCGCCGGAAGCTTGAAGATTGGGAAAACGCCGAGGCCTTTGTAACGCCCTACAGCCGCGAACAAGTTGCCCGTTTCAGCCCCAGATCTCTGGCCATACTCGAAATCCAGTCGCAGCGTGATCTGGAAATCCTGGAGAAAATCTACACCAACTCCGTCCTCCTCGGAGACGACGGCCCTGATGGTTGGGGTATCCGGTACGCCACAGAGTTCCACATGACCAACGACTCCAAACTCTTTCCGCCACGACCAAAGTGGGAAGCCGACGGCTACCGCCCTGACGAATACAGCCGCTGGCTCAAGGGAAACTGGCGACCCATTGAAGAACTTTGGGCTGAGTTGAGTGTTGATGCCGCCAATCCTCGACCTATCGAAATAGAAATAGAAGAATGGCTTTTCGACACGAACGCCGGTCCGGAGGAGCGCGTCGCCCGCGCCCTTCATGTCCACGGCCATCTTCTGAAACCGGGTGATGTCCAAAGCACACCCTGGTGCCTCCGTTGCGCCCAGCCGCCCTATGACAGCCTTCCCATCCCCCGGGCTGACATCCTGGCCGGTATTATCCTCTCCCGTGAGGCCGACGCCTGGATTCGTGAAGATAGCATTGAGGACATTGCCCTGCCGCTATACGAAGGCCGGATGATCGGCCAGTTCGACTTCAGCCAGAAGGGCTGGGTTAGCGGCAAAGGAAGGGGCGCTCAATGGTCTGATATAGAGTGGGCAAACAAGTGCCTTCTCCCGCAGTATCTTATGGGCGCGAGAACTTTCATTAACTCGTCTAATTACTCTCCCGTGCCCAAAGCATCCCTTATAGCAATAGTATCGGCTACGAATACCAGAGGAATGATCTGCGCACCTATTCCAAATTGTCCTTGTTCCCACCCTGTTCCTGTTTTTCGGTGCGATTCCGGTGTCTTTACATTCACTCTATCGCAATCCGCTGTCCTGAACTCATTGTCTTTCGACTGGTGTTTCAGGGCCCGCTTAGGAAGCGGTGTTATGTATGTTTCGCCTTATCTACTGAATGAAAGTCCAATACCTTCAATAATTGAAAACCAGGTAACCAACATTACTAACATTTGTGCGTCTCTCTCGCTATGCAGTCAGGCGTTTGCTGGTGAATGGTTGTCTCTTGCATCTCCAAGATTTCAAGTTGATTCTGCACGGGGGCCTATGTCTCAATGCGCGATGAGTGATATGGAACGATTGCGATTACGTTGTATACTTGATGTGTTGATTGCGGCCCTGTTCAATCTGGAAGCATCAGATCTCGAATGGATTCTGAGGGAGTGCGACAACCAGAGGGAATCGTTACAGAAAGGATTGTCGGTAGTTGTACCTTCTCCAAAGGGTTTCTGGCGCGTTGACAAAGGCAAGGACCCGGAACTCCGCCACACGGTCCTGACCCTCGTTGCGTTCCACGACCTCGAAGAGAAGATCCGCGCCTGCGGCGGTGATCGGGAGAAAGGTATCGAGGCATTCCTGAATCAGAACAATGGTGAAGGTTGGCTGCTCCCAGAAACGCTGTGCCTTGCCGACTATGGCCTCGGCCATGATGAACGGGCGAAACATCCCCAGCCTGTCGCCTCTCGCCTCGGCCCCCGTTTCTATGACTGGCAACTTGCCCAATCCCCTGAGGAATCCTGGCGCGAGTGCCATCTCCACGCCCGCAATCTCCTGGGAGAAACCGGTTATCAGCAGTTACTTGCTATGGATGCTCATCAATCAACAGAGAGCCAGGAGAAATCTTTGATCTCAGAACCACCTTCGCAGTATGGGCATGGCAAAGGTAAACAGGGTGAACTTTTTTAACGGTGCCATTATGAAGCGATTATGAACAGTGAGAGGATAATTAGAACTTAATGCCACGATTTGAATTTCATCTGCCTTCCCTGGAAGAAATGCGCGGAACACCTGACGGTCTCGAAATGCTTCGCATGATCGACGATGACAGTTTCCGAAGCGCACTCGTCACCGGTTGCCCTGGCAGCGGCAAAACAACGGTCTCGATCTATCGCCTCGTTCGTATTAACAACCAGCGAACCAATGTTCATCTGGTAACTTTCCAGAACATGCTCGTGCAAGCTATTCGCAACCTTGCGAACATCCAGAGTGTCCCAAGGGAGCGGGTCAGTACATTTCATAAGTGGTATTGTCCGCTCACTAATTCCGGTTTCAATATTGATGCGCCACCGACACCAGAGGAGATGGCCAGACGCATTCGAAAATCACCGCTATCAGGCCAGCAAATAGAAGAACTTCTCATCGACGAAGGTCAAGACCTGCCTCTTTGTGTTTATCAGGTCCTTCCACAGTATTTTGAACGCGTTTTCGTTGGGGCTGATAACGGTCAACAAGTCCATCCAAAGCACGGGGCGAAAATAGAAGAGATTGAAAACATTCTGAGAACGGACTTCGGACCCTACCGACGCTTCCCATTGGGGAGAAATTTCAGAAATACATATGAGACATATCTTTTTGCCCGCCAATTCATCCCCAAAACAAACCAAGTCGCCTGGGATGAGGCAATCCCGGAACGCCTTCTCCGCTCTAATCGCCGCGGACCGAAGCCGACCGTCATTTCATATCATGACAATAATCAGAGAAATCAGCATTTGAAAACAATCCTTCAGAATGCAGAAGGCAATGTAGCCATTCTCTGTCCGCTCGCAACCGAATCGCGACTCTCTGGTGAATCCGTGAATGAAGTTTACACATTAATCAAGAATATGGGCATTACTGCTACGAAGTACCACAGCCAAACAGACGTACCCGACAGCCTGGAACGCTACGTTGTCACGACCTTTATATCGTCCAAGGGGCTAGAGTTCGATGTTGTCATCATTCCGCGTATAAATTTCTTTAAAAATATCCCGGAAGAATGGTATGTTGCCAGCACACGCGCAAGAAAGGAGCTATTCGTTTTCAGGGATCTAAACGATCCTCAAAACGATCCTACATCTGGTTTCGATCCTGGCACCTACAATGCCTTGGACGCAGAGACTCCGGTTCCAGAAGAAGACGTACCGTTTTAGAGAAAGTGAGGCATGATTTATGACAAAAGGAGAGACGTTCAGCCAAAATGGCAAAACATACGAGGTGCTTCAAGATGGTCTGGATTTTGTTCATAATCAGAAGGCTTGCATTCGCCCTCAAGGAGAAAAAAGATGCATTCCGCTTGAAAAAGCTTTGAAGTTGAATCTGATCAGGGAGGCAGGTCAATCTGAAGATTCGCGGAAAGAAGAAACAAATCCTCAGCTACCGTTTTATGAAAGCGGCAATATTCATAAAATAGTAACACTATACGAAAAAATCATTGAACCCGTTAAAGCAACCGATGAATCAACGAAGGTTAACAATGGAGCTAGAAGCCTTTTCTACATGCCGGTGGACCAACTGAGAACGCAGGTCTTCCTTGCCCACGGGCTCATCTATCCTGCAATATGGGACAAAGCAATTGGTTCCAGCGATTTCGACGATATCCAAAGACATGCCCCAACGGTACTTACCCTGTTTGCCGCGCCTCAGCCAATCAATAAAAATCATCACCTCCTTGGTATCTTGCTTTTACCTGAGGAAGTGAAAGGATACAGTGGAAAATCCGTAATCCTTCGACATCCACTACCCCTACCAATCTCCAGACTTGTTAGTATTGGTATATCCCCTGAGCAAGGAGACTTGAATCGCTATATCGCCGGTTGGATAAAGCCAGATGTGCCCGTACCGAAGCACTTGTTCTCTATTGTTTCACCCGTAACCAACAGGCCAGATGATGCTATAGAGAGGGGTATTCAGGGACATGATATCCCATCGAATGAAATTGGTAAATCAATCCATAAGTTCGACCGCTATATGGGACTATTTGCATTTCTTCGCAATGCTGATCGATATTTTTCCGTTAAAACTTGTTACTATGCGGACTACCCGGAAGAATATTTTGGCTTATTTGCGGCGATCACCGGCGATGCCTCATTCAATCCCCATAAACATTCTCATGCAGATCCCCTGCTTCTTTCACTGCTGGATCGGGAAGATGGTTTGTCTGAAGTGGCCAAAAATATCAGATCGCTTGTGATTGCAAACGATGCCTTCATTGAAAAGGATAAAGCGCGGACATTGGCGATGGAGATTTACAAAACTACCGGAGAACAGGAAGAGGTGGGACAAGCATTCAAGACCTTGTTTGCCGGCGACTATCGATCTGCCATTCAAGTGCTGCGGCAAGCGAAGCTTCCTTACGAAGCGGGCGTGCTGGCTGCGCTATTCAAGTATTCCAGCCGTCAGTCTAACGATCATCGAAATGTCAAGCAGAAGATCCATGAAGACTGGTTAAATCCAAGACAAATTGTCCCAATCCTGGGAGCACTCGGCGCTTACTATGGATATACTGCCTTGGATGCCAAGGAGACCAGCCTCTATTCCGTGCATCCTTTGTTAAAATCAATCGTAGATCAAAATCCTGAGATTAAATTCCACATGCAAACAGTGCTTGAGCTTCAGTTAATCGAAGCACTATACCAATGGGCCTTTTATCAACGTTTGCCGGATAAAAATATGATGAGTCTTTATGACAAGTTCCCGATTTCTGCTGTGCCAATGGCTTTACGTACGCCAGGAAGACTCGTGAATGATCGTTCTTATCGTGTGCATGATCTATTTGTACGAAGATTTGAGATTACGATAATCGGGAAAATTATCCATTACATTAAGAGTTTGAAGGCTGATTCTATTGATGAACGCAGCGAATTAGGGAGGTGCCTTCTAGCGCAATGTTTTTTTCTTGCAGATGAGTTCGAGTTAAGCAGAAAAAGAGGGCAAGACATTCTCCATTTCCGAATATCCAAGGATCGCCTTGCAGATCTTGTTGAAAGCGGGCAGATCACAGTCAACAGCCGTATTATTGAAATCGCTATAGAAGAGGATTCAAAGAAATCTGGCCTATGACCCTTCAGGAACTTCAGCAGGAAATCAAACGGTGGAGTTCATTATCCGTTTGTGATGATTTCCTAAAAACACATCTTTATGAGATCCGGCCTCTTTTTTATGGACTTACCAGTGCGGAATTGCGCGCAGGTCGCATTGATTATGAAGATACGCTGCTGATCTTCGTAAATTCCCGAGCAGGCCAGGCGATCCGTGATGGTGCTGAGCCGCCGGCATCCGTCATTGCGCTTCTGATATTTTTTTTGTCCCTTTTCCAACGCGCTGAACTGTATGCAAAAATACGTACAATAGCCGACTTCTTGCCCATCGGATCGCTGCGTACTCGTGCGGAAGCAATCTTCGAATACAAGAATATTACGAACTCTCGAAAAGACTATCTAGATCGCTTCGAGCGGATCGTTTCTTTGATTCATGATGCATGGGAAAACGGGCTCGAAGTCCAACAAAAACAATGCGAAGATTTACTGGTCGAATATGCCCTGGATGCTCTCATATATCCGAAAGTTGCGGGAATCGATTTGAGGACCAGCATAACCACTTACTTTCTCAATCCGACGGCGAAGCGCCAGTATCCTATACTGAAGAGTGGGAATCTCAGGAAGATATTCGACCTTGATAATAATGAGGAGCTTTTACGTGAGCATAACACTGTAAGATCTCGCATCGTCGAATCACTCCACAGCGAAGCGTGCGATCTTGTACCGGGATTATTTGTCTCCCCTATTGCTGAAACGGATGGAACGAAGACAGCTGTCACCCATGAACACAAGCAGCTCCCCTCATTCATAGATGATCAACTCGAACGAATGGGCGCTGTCTATCAGAAAAAGAAACAAGGCGCTCGGTTCAATTTTGAAGCTACTCACCAAGATAACCAGATTTATCTCGGGACCTACTTTCCCAGAACCGTCATAGAGGCATGGAATATTTTATCGGAACTTTTTTCCATCCCAGCTATCGGTTCTGCATTACGCCAGAAAGACACTATTCGAATACTCGATATAGGATCAGGAACAGGCGCCGCCGTTGCAGGCACATTGTTAGCCCTTTCCAACTGGGGAGGATGCGAGGCGCCGATAGAGATCACAGCGGTCGACACCAACCAAGACGCCCTATGCAAACAAGGCGATATTTTAGAATCGTTTAGAGATTTTATTAATCTTGATTACACATTAGCCTGCCATTGCGTTAATCTTCCCGTCGACCTAGAAAGCTATGTCCCCGCATTGTCCGCGATTGCGGATCAGTTCGGCACGCAATATGACATCATCACTAGTTGGAAATGTCTCTGCGAATTTTACAACGTCAACTATGCGTCGGCACAGGGAATCATCAGCAATACCCTGAGAATAGCCTCGCGCCTGCTGCTCCCATACGGCCTTTGTATCATCGCTGATGTAACAACCCGAGATAATCCGTACGAATATTTTCCTATGATTCTGAATCGCGAAGCCAACCAGCACGATCAAGCCCCCCAAACCAAAATGCGTACCATCCTTCCCATTCCGTGTGCACGCGTTTCAGCTACCTGTCATGATGGGTGCTGTTTTACGCAGAGAAGATTCGTGTTGAACCACAGACTCGTTAGGAACGATGAAACGAAAATTGCCTATCGCGTCTTCGCACCCCATTCCTTCGCAGAAACGATCACCGCAAACTTTACAGAGCATCTGGCATATCGGGTAAATGCCGCCCGCCCCAATGAATCATGTTTTAGCGGTCGTATAGGTGAAGGGAAGAGATCTGATCCATGCGGCTTTACCGGTTTCTTTACAGAAAGGAAATGATCAGTGCTTTTCAGTGGATGGGAAACGGACATCATTAATCTTCCGGATAATAAATCCGAGAAGGCCATCTGCCCGGTCATTGTATCGGCCAGTCGTGCAACAGATATCCCCGCATTTTTCGCCAAGTGGTTCATAAATCGGCTTGACGCTGGATATCTGATATGGAGGAATCCTTTCAATACAAAGCAGGTTCAATATATTTCATTCAAGAAAACCCGAATCATTGTGTTCTGGAGTAAAAATCCAAAGCCACTGATGCAATATTTGCCCGAAATCGAGGCCAAAGGAATTCATTATTATTTTCAGTTCACTCTCAATGACTATGAGCAGGAGAAACTGGAGCCTAACGTCCCCCCTCTTGTACAGCGCATTGAGACATTCAAAGCTCTATCTGAAAGGCTGGGCAAGAAACGCGTTATATGGCGATATGATCCTCTGATCCTTACCAATAACATTTCCATTGATGTCCTTGTGGATCGCATTGAATGCATTGCCCGACAGCTCCAAGGATACACTGAGAAGCTCGTTATAAGCTTTGCTGATATCGGCATATACAAAAAAGTGCAAAACAACCTGACGAGAGAAGGTGTTTCTTTCAGAGAATTCACGCCACCATTAATGATAGAACTTGCGGAACGACTTCAGCATAAAGCTCAAGGGTGGGGAATTAACATTACCACTTGCGCCGAAGGTGTATCGCTTGACCAGTATGATATTGGACATAATAGATGTATCGATGACAATCTTATGGTTGAACTTTTCAATGACGATTCAGCATTGATGAATTTTCTAGGCTATCAACCCGATCTTTTTGCCGGCTATTCCCGGCCATATCTCAAGGACAAGGGGCAACGAAAGGAGTGTGGTTGCATAGTCAGTAAGGACATCGGTATGTATGATACCTGTCATCATCTTTGCAAGTATTGCTATGCAAATACATCACGGAAAGCTGTGGAGAATAATCTTTGCAAGCACGATCCTGGGGCAGAAACACTTATTGCGGAGTGTCAACCGAAAATTGATCATCTATGATAACCTAATTTTGACTACCCCGGAGCAAGATTAAACGTTAGCCGGGGATACCTGAAGCGCTGCACGAATGAGACCGGGTATCGGATCACAAACCTTTGGAAAAGGTGGTTTGCCGTGGCGAATATCGTCATTTGAATATTGATATAACATTTAATTACCTTTTATCTTGACTATTGGTTATATAAGGTTATAATAGGAACTCATGGACGTTGTCTGGCAGCCGAAAGCAGTGAAGCAACTCAAGAAAATTGGTGACCGTGTCGTTCAGGAACGCATTCTGAAGACGACGCGAGGCTTGTCGCAATTTCCGGACTGCTCCAAGGTGAAACGATTGACGGATCACGAACCAACACACCGCCTTCGTGTCGGAAATTGGCGGGTCCTGTTCAATGTGTTTGAGGCAGTCAACATCATCAGTATCGAAGAGGTCAAGAAACGAGATGAAAACACTTACTAATTATCAGAAAATCGAATACGAGGGCCAACCGGCTTTTGTACTTGTGCCCTGGAAAGATTTTGAACGTATCCGCCCCTTGTTGGATGGAGGAAAGACCCATACCGGCATCCCGCAGGCGGTTGTCGAAGCACATGTCTTGCGGGCGGTGCCTGTTATCCGGGCATGGCGCGAGCATCTGGGAATTACGCAGGAAGCGCTTGCCGACCGGATGGGCGTGAGTCAGGCCGCTGTAGCCAAACTGGAAAAGCCCGGCGCAAAACCGCGAAGAACAACTCTTGAAAGAGTAGCAACCGCATTAGGCATATCTGTTGCGCAGCTTGATGTTTAGATGTTTTCGTTTTGGCTTACATTAACCAGGGCAGTTTATGGCACTCAATCCCATCGTCTTCACTGAAAAAGTTGTCCGGAGTTTTCTGCGCTACCAGTTAACCGCCTATCCCTTTGCCGATGCAAGGCTGCATGTGCAGATGCGCCGTTTGCTTTCCCTGGATGAAACGCGCCATTCGCCTCTCCTGAAAGGACCGTATATCAGTCTTTCGCGGCCCTTCCGGCAGGGTGCGGCGGTTGAAGACATGATCCAAGAAGGGATTTTTCACCCTCACATGCGCCATCGCATTCCTTCGGAGATCACTCGAATATACGGACACCAGGAAGAGGCTGTTCGGGCCATTCATGCCGCCCGGACAACTCTTGTTGCGACAGGAACGGGATCAGGAAAAACGGAATGTTTTCTCTATCCGGTGATCAGCAAATGTCTCGAATTACGCGATGAGGACGCCGGTCCGGGAATCAGTGCCGTCATTGTTTATCCCATGAATGCGCTTGCCGAAGATCAACTTGGACGTTTGCGGTTATTGCTGGCCGGCACGGGCATTTCCTTTGGCATGTATGTGGGAAAGACCCCTGAACGTGAGGCGGAAGTCACCGGTATCCGCTTGCCCGCTGGTTCGTCCCTGGCCGATTATGAGGCTAAGCTTGCCGAAATCAGAAGAGAAAAGCGCAGCGACACTGTGTATCCTCCAGAAGAGATCTGTTCTCGTGAAATGATGCGTACGGCCGGCCGTCAGCCGCGCATCCTGCTTACCAATGTGAAGCAGTTGGAGCTGCTGCTCACGCGTCAGCGGGACGTCGAACTGTTTGCAGACGCGAGACTTGATTATCTTGTCTTTGATGAAGCCCACACCTTTGCCGGCGTTCAGGGCGCTGAAACAGCCTGCCTCATCCGCCGCCTGCGGGCATTTTGCAGCCGGGATGCCCGCGACACGGTCTGTATTGCCACATCGGCAACCATTGCGGATCAGCGCAACCCGAATGCCGCCCGTGATTTTGCCAGCCGCTTTTTTGGCGTGGACAAGACATCGGTCGTCACGGTGAGTGAGGCGTATGAACAGGAGGTATGGGCGCCCAAACGCAAAACACCCCCTCTTCCCAGGAAGGATACAGGCGAGATACTGAATGCGTGCGTGTCGGCGGTAGAAGATGTCAATGGCGATGGAGCAGCGCTGCGCGCAGTCTATCACGACCTGGCTTCAGCTAATCTTCAGACTGGAAATTGTTCGGAATCCTTGTATGACGCTCTTTCGCAAAATGAATTGGTCTTTCAATTGAGCGAGTCGCTTGCCTTGCCCCGTCCGCTACACGAACTTCCCGAAATGATAGGCGAGAGAATCGGCCGATCCGTCAACGAGGCTGAAATTTTATCCTGGCTCACCTTGGGTGCGGCGGCGAGAAAGGAAGGAAGGCCGCTCGTTCGACCGGTTGTGCACGGCTTTATTCGGGGGATCAGCGGCGCTGTTGTGACCTTTCCGGAAAATGAAACAGTACCGAAGCTCTGGCTCGCGGCAGAAGATGAAGTCGAGGCGAAAGGCGAGAAGGAACAAAATGCCCACTTCCCCGTAATGACCTGCACCACGTGCGGGCAACATTATTTTATTGCTTATCTGAAGGACTTTGATTTTTCCGGACGGCGTCCCGGCGGCGGCGAGGCTGATGGAGACGGTTCTTTCTGGTTACCCCTGGAAGAAAGCCAGGGCGGCAAGCGTGTAGTATTGCTGGATCGCATTGTGGGTGGCAGTGAAGACGAAGATCTTGATGATAACGAGCGAATTTCTGCGCTGTATTTTTGCCGCCGCTGCGGCGCCGCGCATCCAACCAGTGTCAGCCGTTGCTGCCATTGCGGGATGACAGGCGTTCCGGTTGCGCTTTATGCCGTCCGGCAGAAAAAGGACAATCCGGGTTTTCTTTCGAGTTGCCTGTCCTGCGGAGCCAATGGACGGGTGATCGGGACGACTTATCGGGAACCGGCCCGCCCAGTGCGTGCCACCAATGTTGCGGACGTTCATGTCCTGGCGCAGGATATGGTGCACAACTCGGAGAGACCCCGTCTGCTGGTTTTCTGCGACAACCGTCAGGATGCGGCCTTTCAGGCTGGATGGATGAAGGATCATGCCCGACGCTTCCGTCTCCGCGCACTGATGGCAGACGGCCTCAAAGGCGGGGCCATGTCCATTGGCGATCTGGCCATGCATCTCGACGCAATCCTGGAAAAGGATGAATCCCTCTCGCGCGCTCTTGTCCCGGAAGTCTGGCAGGTTGTACGCCGCGAAGGCAGCGGTGGCCGCCACGAACAGGAGCGGCGTAAATTTCTCCGGATTCAAGTGCTTCGGGAAGTCACGCTTTCCACCCGTCAGGCCATCGGCCTTGAACCCTGGGGGCGGATGAAGGTGGACTATGAAGGACTCGACCCGGCATTGCCGTGGATCCAGGAACATTCTCATGCTCTCGGAATGCCACCCGAGGATCTCCGCGATGGTGTTGCCGGTCTTCTGGATTATTTGCGCCGCAAGCGCGTTCTTTTCGATCCGGAAAGGGAGGTTTTTACTCACTACTGGATGGACGGCGATCTGGAAATCCAACAGGGATACCTGCCTCAACTGGGGGCCCCCGTCGGCACAAAGTTCCATCGGGAGATGGTTGAAAAGCAGGAATTAGTTGCACAGTGGTTCAGCGAGCGCGGCGATACGACGATCCGTCAGATGGCCAGAAAGTGGGGAGTGCCTTCGGAGAATGCACAAGGATTTCTGGAAGCGCTGTTCCGGTTTCTCGTGGACAAAAAATTGCTCGTGCCGGTCCGCCTGAAGGGGTCCAGGGGCAATCCTCTGCCGAATGTCAGCGGCCTCTATCAACTGAATGCCGATGTCCTGCGCCTCCAGCAAAATCATGGGGTTTATCGCTGCCGCAACTGCCGTCGTCGGACAACCCGCCGGTCGCCTAATATGCTTTGCCCGGCCTGGCGCTGTGACGGCGACCTGGAATTTGTTCGGGAAGATCCGGACAATTATGATCTGCAGCTCCTGGATCAGGGATATTCCATGCTCCGTCCGGAAGAGCACACCGCTATGGTGCCTCACGACGAACGGGAACGCCTTGAAAATCTGTTCAAGGGCGATTCGGAAGCAGTCAACGCCTTTGTCTGCACACCGACTCTCGAACTTGGCGTGGATATCGGCAAGCTCGATGCAATCCTGATGCGTAATGTACCGCCATTGCCCGCCAATTACTGGCAGCGGGCAGGCCGTGCCGGCCGCCGACACCGCATGGCGGTTGATATGACCTATTGCCGGCCGGTTTCGCATGATCGCGCCTATTTTGCCGAGCCGCTCAAACTTCTGGCCGGTCAGGTTGATCCACCCGCTTTCAACCTGCGCAATGAACTGATGGTTGCCAAACATGTCCACGCGGCGGTTATAACCAGGCTGCATCAATTTATGCGTGACAGTTCCCGGACACCGACGGAACGGCAGGATATTGAAGATACGCTGAAAAAGTGTCTGCCTGATCAGGTTTCTGCTTATCTCTTTGAAAGTGGTCGAGTCAGGGATAAGCTTGCGGACCTTACTCCTCTGCGAAGACTAATTGAACAGCATGTCGATGACCTCTGTGAATATGTGGAACGCGTCTTTCGGCAGGGATGGCCGACGGCGGATGCGGATGTGACAAAGCCGGAGACTCTCCGCGCCCATGTGCAAGGGATGACCGATTCGCTCCTGGAGGTGCTTGCACGTCTGGAACGGCGTCTGCTGTGGGCGCTGGAACAGATTCGACGACTCAATGGTCTTCGGGAAAGGCAGGGCGATCTGGAACCGGAAGACGAAGCCCTGTTCAGACGCTGCGATGCCCTCGTGAAGCGTCTGAAAGGTACGGCAAGGCGCACCCGCCGTGAAGCGGAGGGGTATGACGACGTTAATACATTCGGCGTGTTGGCGGCGGAAGGATTCCTCCCCGGTTATGGCCTGGAGGTCGGCTCCATTTTAGGTACGGCCGAAATTCCATTCTGGCGCACCGGCGCCATGGCGTTTGTCCTGCCCCGGCCCCCCGGTTTTGCTCTCAGGGAATATGTCCCGGGCAACTTGATCTACGCCAACGGGAACCGTTTTGTCGCCCGCCGGTTTCATCGTGACATAGACGAGCAAAGGGCTGAAATGCCGGTTTTTGAAGTTTCCAGAGAACGACAGGCTGTAAAAGAAACGAATCTTGGCGCGCCGTCAACGACGCTGGGGGCCGCTGCCTTGCCGACCATTGCCATTTGTGATGTTGATCTGGTTCATCAGTCGCATATTTCGGATGAAGAGGAGCTTCGATTCCAGATGGGGGTGGCTGTTTACGGAATGGAGCGTGACCAACACAATGGCGGCAGGGCATACCGCTGGGGCGTTCAGACTGTTCACCATCGGCGCGGCGTAAGGTTGCGGATGGTGAATGTCGGTTCAACCACAGCGATCGATCGTTTCGATAGAATCGGCTACCCGGTATGCCGTGTCTGCGGGCAAAGCATTTCACCTCTCTCCTCTGAAAGGCAACGTGAGCATTTCATGCAGACGCATCAGGAACGATGCGGGAAGCCAATTATTCCGGTTGGCTTTTTTGCCGATGTTGTTGCCGATGTCTTATCGTTGCCGGCATGTACGGATCAAACAACAGCATACAGTGTGCTCGAAGCCATAAGGTTTGCGGCGGCACGGGTGCTGGACATGCACCTGGATGACCTGCAGATTCTTGTCATCGGTCATGTAAATCGCGACGAGGTCGATGCGCTTTTATGGGATCCCATGCCCGGCGGCTCAGGACTTCTTGATCAGATTTGTGATCGATTTGAGGAGATTGCCGCTGTGGCGCAGGACGTGGTTCAAACCTGTCCGGCGGTTTGCGAAAAATCATGCATTGATTGCCTGCAAACCTTCCGCAATGGCTATTACCACAAATACCTTGACCGTAAAGTCGCTGAGGAGCGATTTGCCATGTGGGGAAGACGATTGTCTGTGAGCCATGAGATTCCGGTAAAACGGCCGTCTCCGTCGCATGAAGAAGGAAGCCATCCGGTTAATGAAGCGGAACGACGTTTGAGACAGCTTCTTTTGGCTGCCGGTTTTGAAGAAGGCATTCGCGGACGACAGATCCGTCTTGACCGTGCCATCGGAACAACCACGCCGGATGTAATCTACCGAGCGCATCATCATGACGAGGATGAAGGGGTGTGCATTTATCTGGACGGTTTAAGCGGGCATTTGCACGGAAACGCCGCCACCGCAGAGCAGGATCAACGCATCCGCTCCTGGCTGCGCAACAATGGCTACGAAGTGATCGAAATTGCCGCAAGCGACCTTTTTGACGAAGGCGCTATAACAAGACACTTCCGCAGACTGGCTGGTTTTCTGAATGCAGCAGATATCAGGGATGCTCTGCGCAGAGATGCGACGTGGTTCCAAAGACTGAGAAAGGCCGATGCCGCGGTAAAGGAATTTGTTCTCCATCTGGTGAAACCAAAACCCGAGGAACGCTTTACAAATTGCGTTCCGCTGATACCCCTGAAGGTGGCGGCAGGTAGTTTCGGCGAACCCCAGACTGTCGGCGATGGCGAGTGGGATTATGATTGGGTAGAGATCAACACGCACAGACACTTGCGCAAGGGGATGTTTGTGGCGCAGGTAGTTGGTAAATCCATGGAACCCAGCATACCTGACGGCGCGTATTGCCTCTTTGGTTCTCCCGTCGAGGGGACTCGACAGGGAAGAACAGTGGTTGTATTGCTGCGTGATGTGGCCGACCCGGAAACCGGACAACGCTTCACGGTCAAACGCTACGAAAGCGAAAAAGCAGTTTCCGAAGATGGAACCTGGCGGCATATTAAAGTTTTATTAAAACCCGTCAATAAGGATTTCAATCCTATCGAACTGACCTGTGAGGACGAAGGCAGCGTCGATGTCATAGCTGAGATGTTGGAAGTGCTTGGATAATTAATTCTCATCCCAACTACCGTACCTCCGGCTTTTCGCCGTGCTCGAATTTTGCGTGGCGGGCCGCCTTCATGAGCCTGACCCACTAGTTTGCGTGGCGCGGCTTCGAGGACGCGCCGCTGAATTACGGAAAAATGTAAACGATAATTGAAGCATCAAGGAGAACAATATGAAAAACGTAGATGAAACGGAGAGGATTGCTATACATATCCTCTGTCAGTATTCTTTGAATTCCATCGTGATCTCCACCAACTCTTTCGATGGCTACTTGTTGTTTTCTAATCTCTTGAACCTCTTCAAGAGTGCTTGCTAATTTGATATCAGTGATCATATCAGTCCTATAAATAGACAATGAAACAAGTGCAAATTCCGCTGAAAAAGGCAGGTGATTCCGGAGAAAGGCGAGATCCTGCCGTCAACTGAAAAACTGAGCGTAGTTTAAATAACACACCCGTCTTCTTCAATCAATCATCTCTGTTTTTTTACGTATGAAATAAAGCAGGGAACCCCTTAAAAGGCCCTCGTCAAGATAAAAAATACTCCAGGGCAGTCAGCTTCCTTCATTAAACGCTCTGTCCGAAATGGTCATGCAGATATTTCAGGCCCAGACCAGGTTGCCCCAAAAAAATACCACACAAATGTCAGGATTAAAGATTTGCCCCCTCCCCTCTTGAGATCAGGCGGTGCGCGTCATCGTCGATTTCCTGCCAGGCCTTAAGTAGGGTCGGGTGTCGGTTTGATGCTCGCCTTCCATGGCCCGCCCCCGGGGTTTTATCTACCGGAGGCGGGAAAGTTTGGACCCCCCCCGGGAATATCCCTTGACACTTATAGCTTAAACCGGATATATTTGTTACCGGATGACACTAAAATCGGAAAGAACCATAACCGGGAGCGACTATATGATAGAGACGATCAAATCCATTATCCTGGATTTCCAGGAAGCCCGGCTGGAGACCGGGGTACCCCGGCGTTTGCGTATAGAGACATTACACGGCAAGGCCACCGTCTGCATTGGGGTGCGCCGGAGCGGCAAGTCAACTTACATGTTCCAGGTTATCCAGCAACTGTTGGACGGTGGGGTCCCCCGGCAAAACATTCTATACCTGAACTTTTTCGACGACCGGCTCCACAACCT
>LSQX01380046.1_pt1 | contig 16117 bp, 20 predicted proteins | sample 654561 | NCBI WGS metagenome assembly LSQX01 (sample SAMN04489861, study PRJNA283612) | anaerobic digester metagenome | isolation source: 4 biogas reactors fed with cattle manure at either 37C or 55C with and... | place: Denmark: Kongens Lyngby | collected 2014 | reverse complement strand
GTCATCTTATTGATTGTCCAAAGTGAACAGTTGGTGCGTTTGATTATCGGCACCTGGCGCGTTAAACAAGGTGTTTGGCTACAAAACTTAACGCACGAATTAGTTTAGGAGGGATTATGAACGCAATGATAAAAAAAGGACAACGGTATTTAGAACGGTTTCGTGTCCTTGATGAACAACTGATGGATGAAAACATCGTGAAAGATCCAAAACGCATGGCGACGCTGGCGAAAGAACAAGCTAGCATCACGGAAGTTGTGGATACTTTTAAGGTGTATCAAGATTTAAACACACAACTCAATGAGGCGCAGGCACTGTTGGATGAAAGCGATCCGGAGTTGGTGGAAATGGCAGAGATGGAAATCGCTGATTTACAAGCGCAGTTAACCGATTTGGAAGCCAAGCTTGAAATTTTAATGTTACCAAAAGATCCAGATGATGACAAAAACGTCATCATGGAAATTCGAGGTGCTGCTGGTGGGGATGAAGGAAACATCTTTGCCGGCGATTTGTTTCGGATGTACAGCCGCTTTGCGGAACTTATGAATTGGGACGTTGAAGTTCTGGAAGCCAGTGAAGCGGAAGTTGGCGGCTTTACTTTAATTTCATTTTTAGTCAAAGGTGAACAAGTGTACCGTTACTTGAAGTTTGAATCGGGAGCACATCGCGTGCAGCGGATTCCGAAAACAGAAACCCAAGGGCGAGTGCACACCTCGACCGCGACGGTGCTGGCGATGCCGGAAGCCCAGGAAGAAGATGTGGAAATCAATAATGAAGATTTAACGATTGAAACCCACCGTGCCAGTGGGGCCGGGGGTCAACATGTCAATAAAACCGATTCAGCAGTGCGGATTACTCACAATCCAACTGGCATCAGCGTGAATGTGCAAGATGGACGTTCGCAGCATGCCAACAAAGACATGGCCATGAAAATCATTCGTGCACGCGTCTATGAACACTTTCAAGAAATACAGGAAGCGGAATTGGGCGAACAGCGGCGCATGAAAATTGGACGTGGTGATCGCTCTGAAAAAATTCGCACCTACAACTATCCACAGAACCGTGTGACCGATCATCGGGTCGGTTTAACGCTTGTGCAACTTGATCGCATTGTGGATGGGCGCATGCAGGATATCTTTGATGCCCTGCTGAGTTGGGAACAACAAAAGAAATTGGAAGCACCTCTGGATGAAGACGCCTAGAATCTTATTGAGTGAAAATAAAAATCAGATCCAAGATGAAATAAGGGTGTCTTTATTAAGACGCCTTATTTTTGAAATGCTGCAAGCGCAAGGGATGGATTTATACCTTGATATGGACACGGTGTTATCAGATGAATTTATAGAGCGTTATCAAACAAACAAAGCCCGTGTGCTTAAGGATGAACCTTTAGGATATGTGTTGGGGTATGAATGGTTTTATGGCTTGAAATTAAAAGTGAATGAACATGTGCTAATCCCGCGCAGTGAAACGGAAGAATTAGCTGGTCATGTCAGTGCGGATGTGTTTGATTATTTTGATCAAGATGTTGTGATTGCGGATATCGCAACCGGCAGTGGTGCGCTAGCGTGCGCCCTTAAAAGTGATCATGCCGCCGCAACTGTGATTGCCAGTGACATCAGTCCAGCGGCGCTCAAAGTGGCACAAGCCAATGCTAAGGCGCATGATTTGGATATTCAATTTTATCAAGGTGATATGGGTGACCCGCTCATCGAAGCGGGCTTACGCTTTGATGTGATTGTGTGTAACCCCCCTTACATTCGCAAGGATGAAATCATTGAAAGCTCCGTCAAAGACTTTGAACCGCATTTAGCTTTGTATGGTGGCGACGATGGTTTGCATTTATACCGGAAATTATTGAATCAGATTCCCAATCTCATTAAAAAGCGGGCCATGGTGGCCTTTGAAATCGGATTTGATCAAAAACAGGCGCTTCTGGATGAAATCAACAAACGTTTTGAACGGGTGCGTGTTGAAGTTGTGCAGGACATTAACCAAAAAGATCGCATGTTTTTTATGTATTTTAATCTTGAACTTTAAAAATCTTCAATTGCAGGTTCAGTGATAAAATATGATAAAATAGATGTATTAAAAGGAGGAGAAGATGGAAACAAAAATACTTAAAAAAGATGAACTTCAACGTGTTGTGGAAACATTAAAAGCAGGGGGTTTGGTTGTGTTTCCAACCGATACAGTCTATGGGTTGGCGGCTTTAGCCAAGCATCCTGAAGCGGTTTCTAAGTTGAAGGCACTTAAACAAAGACCAGAAACTAAGCCACTCCCGATGATGGTTTCCTCCATTGATCAAATTGAGTCAGTTGCTGCATTAAGCATTCGTGATCGAAAGATTATTACACGCTGGATGCCAGGAGCGTTAACGGTTGTGTTTAACAAAAAATCAACGTATTTAGATGATCAACAAAAAGAATATCGAACCATTGGGGTTCGGATGCCCAATGATCCATTTATTTTAGAAGTTATTAATGAGGTGGGGCCCTTGCTTGTTAGCTCAGCGAACCTGTCCGAAGCCGAGGTTGTCAAAGACTTTGAAGTAGCTTATTTAACCTTTAAAGGTAAAGTTGATGCGCTTGTTGTTGGATTTAGTCACAATAAATTGCCATCCACGGTGTTGGATGCAAGTGATAAAAAATTAAAAATATTAAGAGAAGGAGATATTAGTATGGAAGAAATTAAACATGATTTGATGGAGTATTTACCACTTACGATTGCTTTGGCAACCGATCATGGTGGTTTTGAGTTGAAGGAGAAACTGAAGAGTAAACTTGAAAAGTGGGGCTATGAAGTTATGGATTTCGGCTCTTTTGATGAAGACAGTGTTGACTACACAGACACTATTTATCCTGCCGCAAAAGCAGTTGCGGATCATGATGCAGATTTAGGTATTATTTTTTGTGGAACAGGTATTGGTGCTTCAATTGCTGCAAACAAAGTTAAAGGCATTCGTGCCGCTTTGGTTAATGATCCGGGGTTGGCGCAGGTGACGCGTGAACACAACGACAGCAATATTTTAGCGATGGGTGGACGTGTGATTGATGAAGAAACGATGCTTAAAATTGTTTCGAAGTGGTTGATGACACCATTTAGTGATGAAGCTCGTCATCAACGCCGTATTGATAAAATTAAAAAAATTGAAGAAGATGCAGTTGATGAATGGCAGTAGTATTTTTGAAATCATTGAACAAGAAAAACAGCGGCAGATGCGTACAATTGAACTCATTGCTTCTGAAAACTTTGTCAGCAAGGCGGTTTTAGAAGCCACCGGTAGTGTGCTAACCAACAAATATGCAGAAGGTTATCCGAGTCATCGATATTATGGTGGCTGTGAGCAAGTGGATGCGGTGGAAAAGTTAGCGATTGCGGGGGCGAAGCAGTTGTTTGGTGCGGAACATGCCAATGTGCAGGCGCACTCGGGTTCGAGTGCGAACATGGCTGTCTACATGAGCGTTTTAAAACCAAAGGATGTCGTTTTGGCGATGAACTTAAAAGCTGGTGGTCATTTAACCCATGGTCACAATCTCAGTTTTTCAGGGCAGTTGTATGATTTTGTCCATTATGGGGTGGATCCTGTCACGCATCGCATTGATTTTGAGGAAGTGACTAACTTGGCGTTGAAACACCGTCCTAAATTAATTGTGGCAGGTGCCAGTGCCTACCCGCGTGTGGTTGATTTTAAGAAGTTTCGTGAAATTGCGGATATGGTTGGTGCTTATTTGATGGCTGATATTGCGCATATTGCGGGTTTGATTGCGGCGCAACTGCATCCATCACCGGTGCCTTATGCGGATTTTGTGACCACGACCACCCATAAAACCTTAAGGGGGCCACGCGGTGGACTCATCTTATCCAAAGCAAAATATGCGAAAGCAATCGATCGCAGCGTGTTTCCAGGGATTCAAGGGGGACCGCTCATGCATGTCGTGGCAGCCAAGGCCATTTGTTTTGAAGAGGCCATGCAGCCCGATTTCACCACTTATCAAAAACAAGTGATTGCCAATGCGAAGATGATGGCTAAAACCTTCATGGAGCATGATGTGCCGGTTATCAGTCATGGTACCGACAATCATTTATTGATGATTGATGTGCAACGTGGTTTTAATTTAACAGGTAAAGAAGCCGAGGCAATCTTGGAGCGTATTTTTATCACGACCAATAAAAACAGCATCCCTTACGATGCCTTATCACCGATGATTACCAGTGGCATTCGTCTGGGCAGTGCGGCGATGACGACCCTAGGCTACAATGAGCAGGATTTTAAACAAATCACGTTATGGATTATTGCGGCTTTGCGTGATCAAAGCCAGCTTGATCGTTTAAAAGTAGAGATTTCAGCATTCATTAAAGAGAAAAAATAAGGAGAGACTATGTTACACGTATTAAATCACCCACTTATTACGCATAAATTAACCCAAATGCGGAACAAGGAAACAGGAACCAAAGATTTTCGCCAGAATTTAGATGAAGTCGCGGGCTTGATGGCTTATGAAATTTCTCGTGATTTACCCCTCAAGGAAGTTGAGATTGAAACACCCATGGGTCCTTGCCAAACCTATGAGTTGGCAAAAAGCGTGGTGCTGATTCCAATTTTACGGGCTGGGCTCGGCATGGTGGATGGCATCTTGGATTTGATTCCAACAGCCAAAGTGGGTCATGTTGGCCTGTATCGCGATGAGGAGACCTTTCAACCGCATGAGTACTATGCGAAATTTCCCAAAAGCATGAAAGATTCTGTCGTCATGGTTTTAGATCCCATGTTAGCGACAGGCGGCTCAGCCAGCGCAACCATTTCTTTATTGAAAGAAAGAGGCTGCAAGAGCATTAAGCTTGTGTGTCTTGTGGGCGCTCCTGAAGGGGTGAAACGTGTGGAGGATGATCATCCGGATGTTGACATCTATTTGGCTTCCCTTGATGAGAAGCTTAATGAAGTCGGTTACATCGTTCCGGGACTCGGTGATGCCGGTGATCGAATCTTTGGCACCAAGTAAATGAAAAAAGCAGTCGTTAAAGCACTTGAGTTAGGAATGGTGATTGCCTTAAGCGTGGGCGGGTTTAGTTTGTTGGGTTATTATTTGGATGAACGGTTTCATACCAACCCTATCTTGACCCTCATCGGTGTTCTTGTGGGTGTCTTTAACGCTTTTTATTATTTGTATCGTTGGGCAAAACAATGAAGAAAAACTACATTCGCCAAATACAAACCCGCACCTTTTTTATCGGATGTGGGCTCGCACTTGCATTGAGTTTTTGGCAGCTTAAATATGGATTAGGGCTGATTGTTGGTGTGGCTGTGAGTCAGATCAATTTTCTTCTGCATCAAAACTACGTGGATGAGCTCTTGTTTCGGGAGCATTTTACCTTATCTTTATTTATATTCAACGCTATGATAAACTATGGTTTGATGATTTTAGCGTTTCTAACTGCGATTGTGTGGCCGCACTTGTTTAGTATATACATGGTCGCGCTTGGGTTAGTTATGATAAAATTAGTCGTGTACGTGAGTGAAGTGAAGCTCAAGAAAAAAGGAGAGAATCATGATCGGAGCCATTAATTTAAAAATCCAAGTTGAAGTTATTTCGATTTTTATTGTGAGCACGCTTGTGATTGCTTTAGTTTTGGCCATGCATCGCAGCATTAAAAAGGCTGATCCTTATGCGAAACCCAAAGGGTTGACCTTGCTTGCGATTATGATTGTGGAATCGCTCAACAAACTAACCAAGGATAATGTTAAGGATGAAAGTGCACCAAAGTATGCCCCTTATGTGGGCGTGCTGGCCTTTTATATTTTAATCAGTAACACCATTGGGCTGTTGGGAATTACCCAACCAACCAAGAATTACAGTGTTACCTTAACCTTGGCACTCATTACCTTTATCTTGGTGCAGCATGCCAGCATTAAACACAACGGTTTAAAAGGCTACATCAAAGGGTACTTTGATCCCCATCCCTTGTTTTTTATTATGAACTTCTTTGGGACACTGGCACCGGTGATTTCCATGTCTGTGCGTCTCTTTGGTAACATCACCAGTGGTTCTATTATTTTATTGTTGGTGTATGGTTTTACGGCCTATATTTCAGGGTTTATCCCTGTGCTTGGCCAAATCAACTTCATTGGTCCCTTCATTGCGCCTTTTTTACATTTCTACTTTGATTTGTTTGTGGGTGCGATTCAAATGTTTATCTTTATTTCATTAACTACGGTATATGTTGGCAATGAATTTGCCTAACAATAGAAAAGGAGATTAAGTATGGATTTAGCGAGAGGGTTAGTCGCAATTGGTGCAGGTATCGCAATGCTTGCCGGAATGATGACCGGTATTGGTCAAGGTTATGCTGCCGGTAAGGCAGTAGAAGCTGTCGGTAGAAATCCCGAAGCTGAAGATAAGATTCGTACAATGCTTATTATTGGTAGTGCAATCGCTGAGACAGCGGCTATCTATGGTATGTTAATTGCGTTTGTATTAATATTTGTCGTTAAATAGATAAGATGAGGAGGTGATGGACGTGCCTGATATTGATATTCTCGGTAGTTTAATTCCTGATCCCATCACAATGCTTGCCCAGTTAATGGCGACTGGTGTTTTACTTTTTGTTATGAAAAAGTACTTATGGGTGCCGGTCATGAACTTGCTTGCGAAACGTGCGGATTTAGCGCAAAAGACCTTGGATGATGCGCATCAGATGCAAAGTCAAGCTGAGCAACAGCAAGTCCAAGCGCAAGCGCAACTTAAAGAAGCGGCACAGAAGGCACAAGTTATTATTCAGCGTTCTGAAATTGAGGCCAAGCAGATTAAAGCAACCATTTTAGATGAAGCCCAAGTGCAAGCGCAACAAAAGCTGACGCAAGCCAATCAACAGATTGAGTTACAGGTGAAAGCCATGCAGGACAGCATTCAAAAAGAAATTGTAGATGTTGCCTTTTTGGCGAGCGAACGTTTGATGCACGATAAGATTGATGAAGAATTTGATCGCAAAGCCATCGAAACGTTTGTGAAGGAAGCGAAGCATTCGTGAGAAAAATTGCGAACCGTTACGCAGTGGCGCTGTATGATTTGGCGCTTGAAGAACATAAGCTGGATGTTTATGAACAACAACTAACCTTACTAAAGGATGTCTTTGATGATGATGTGTTAGCGTTTTTAATGTCTTTAAAAATTGAAGCTGATACAAAAAAAGAAATGATGCAGAGCATTCTGGAAGGCAAAGTTGAAACCCATTTGATTTCATGGATTATGATTCTCATCGATAAACGACGTGTGTCATTAATCAAGGGAATCATTGATGAGTTTCATTCTTTATTTAATAAACACTACAACATTGAAGAAGGGATTGTGTATTCAATCCGACAATTAAGTGACACTGAGCATCAACAAATTGAAGCAACCGTATCGCAGATGTTGGAAAGCAAAGTAGCGCTTAAAAACTACCTTAATCCGCAGTTGATATCGGGGATTAAAGTGGTGGTGAATGATGTGGTGATAGATGCTTCGATGCAAGCGAAAATGGCGCAACTGAAGGCGCAGTTATTGAAAGAGAGCAGGTGATGATATGCAATTAAAACCCGAAGAAATAAGTGCTTTAATTAAAGATCAAATAAAACATTACCAAAGTGAGTTGCAGGTCGATGATGTTGGCTATGTGCTGAGTGTTGGTGATGGCATCGCATTGTTGCATGGTTTAAATAATGCGATGGCTGGCGAATTATTGATGTTCCCTCATGATGTGGTCGGGATGGTTTTAAACCTGGAAGAAGATCATGTGGGTGCGGTTTTAATTGGATCCGATGTTCTTATTAAAGAAGGCGATGAGGTCAAACGTACGGGTCGCATCGTTGAGGTTAAAGTGGGCGATGCCCTTTTAGGGCGGGTCGTCAATGCTTTAGGACAACCCATTGATGGTTTAGGTGAAATCATCAGTGATAAAACACGGCCGGTGGAACGGGTGGCGCCCGGGGTAATGACCCGGAAGTCTGTGGATCAGCCGGTACAAACTGGATTGAAGATCATTGACTCCATGATTCCGATTGGCCGCGGTCAACGAGAACTCATCATCGGGGATCGTCAAACCGGAAAAACAGCGATTGCGGTTGACACCATCATCAATCAAAAAGATCAAGACATGTATTGTATTTACGTGGCGATTGGTCAAAAAGCATCGACGGTCGCACAAATTGTTGAGAAGTTAAAATCTCACAACGCCATGGAATACACGACGGTTGTCAGTGCGACGGCCTCCGAAATGGCGCCTTTACAATACATCGCTCCCTATGCGGGTTGTGCCATGGGCGAAGAATGGATGGAACAAGGCAAAGATGTGTTGATTGTTTATGATGATTTATCCAAACATGCGGTTGCTTACCGGACCATGTCCTTGCTTTTAAGAAGGCCGCCAGGACGCGAAGCGTATCCGGGTGATGTCTTCTACTTGCATTCACGCTTGTTGGAGCGTGCAGCCAAACTTAATGATAATCATGGTGGTGGTTCCTTAACGGCACTACCGATTGTGGAAACCTTAGCAGGTGATATCAGCGCTTACATTCCAACCAACGTGATTTCAATTACCGACGGGCAATTGTTCTTACAAACCGAACTTTTCAATGCTGGTGTGCGACCAGCCGTTGATAGTGGTTTGAGTGTGTCACGCGTTGGTTCGGCGGCACAAACCAAAGCCATGAAGCAAGTTTCGGGTTCCCTTAAATTAGAATTGGCGCAATATCATGAACTCTTGAGTTTTGCGCAATTTGGTTCCGATCTTGATGCATCCACCAAGCGCATCATTGATCATGGGGCGCGTTTAACGGAACTCTTAAAACAAAAACAATACGCACCGATGCCCTTGGCTTACATTGTCATTTCACTTTTCAGTGCCAAATATAAATTCTTAGAAGGCATTGAAATTGAGGAAGTATCACAATTTGAAGCGCAATTGCATCGTTACTTTCGCGATACCCATCCTGAAATTGTCGCAACTCTAGCAAGAGAAAAGGCAATTTCTGATGAATTGCATACACAAATGCATCAAGCATGCACCGATTTTGTCTTGGCCTATCAAGAAATGAAAGGGAATATTTAATTTATGGGTGTTTCAAAACAAGCCATAAAACGACGCATCCGTTCCATTGAAGCGACCAAAAAGATCACGCAAGCCATGGAAATGATTGCGATTAGCAAGTTTCAAAAACAGAAAGTCGTTTTAGACAAAAACAAAGCCTACAGTGACACCATTTTGGATGTGGCCTACCACGTGTTGCAGGCAGCTGAAGACAAAGATTCCATTTGGCTGAAGCCGCAAGCCGACACCAATCCCCTGGTCATCGTCTTAACCTCCGATTTGGGTTTATGTGGTGCATACAATGCGAATGTTTTGAAATACTTTAATGATGAACCGCAAGCGGGAGCATACCTTGTGATTGGCACTAAAGGTTACAGTTGGTTTACTTACCGAAATTATGAGCTTGTGAATCATAATCGGATTTTAAGCGATGACTTAACTTTTAAAGCCATTGATGATGCGATGCTGGATGTGTTAAGACGTTATGCACAAGGTAAAGTGACATCCGTGCATGTGGTTTATACAAAATTTATAAACTCTATCAATTTTGAGGCGACGCAAACTCAAATTTTACCTTTTCAACCCCAGCGTGTTGAAACCCATACAAATTACATTGATACAATTTTTGAACCCAACGCGCATACTATTTTAGAACAATTAATTCCCATGAGTGTGGTCAGCATGGTCTATCGTTTGTATTTAGAAGCAAAGACAAGTGAACAAGCATCACGTCGGATTGCCATGGAAAATGCAACGGAGAATGCCGAGGAACTCGTGGAGGAATTAACACTTAAATACAATCAATCACGCCAGGCTGAAATTACACAAGAAATTTCAGAAATTATCGCTGGTGCGGATGCGCTCTAGAAAGGACTTATTATGGAAGCAAAAACAGGAAAACTTATTCAAATCATTGGACCGGTCGTTGATATCCGTTTTTCAAACGTGGAATTACCGGCCTTGTATAACGCCATTGATATTTATTTCGATAATAAAAAACTTGTCGTTGAAGTTGCGCAACACATTGGTGATGATGTGGTCCGCTGCATTGCCATGGGTTCCACCGATGGTTTAGTGCGCGGATTGGATGCCATTGATACCGGCGCCCCGATTTCAGTACCGGTTGGGAAAGAAGTCTTGGGGCGGATGTTCAATGTTTTAGGGGAACCGATTGATGAAATGGAAGCCATTGACCCACGCGTGCAACGCGATCCGATTCATCGCAGTGCACCAACCTTCAAACAACAACAAACGACCACTGAAATCTTGGAAACCGGCATTAAAGTCGTGGACTTATTGTGCCCGTATGCCAAAGGCGGTAAAGTCGGACTCTTTGGTGGTGCCGGTGTTGGTAAGACCGTAGTGATGCAGGAATTGATTCATAACGTCGCCAAACAACACGGTGGCTTATCGGTTGTTGCCGGGGTTGGGGAACGGACCCGCGAAGGCAATGACTTATACAATGAAATGAAAGATGCCAATGTCTTGGAAAAGACAGTGCTTGTCTATGGGCAAATGAATGAATCTCCAGGAGCGCGGATGCGTGTCGGTTTATCGGGATTGACGATGGCGGAACATTTCCGGGATGTCGATCATCAAGATGTCTTGTTGTTTATTGACAACATCTTCCGTTTTACACAAGCAGGTTCGGAAGTCTCAGCACTGTTGGGACGGATGCCATCTGCGGTTGGTTATCAACCAACACTTGCCACCGAGATGGGGCAACTCCAGGAGCGGATCACATCGACCAAGGATGGATCGATTACATCGGTGCAAGCGATTTATGTGCCAGCGGATGACTTAACAGATCCGGCGCCCGCAACCGCCTTTACGCATCTTGATGCGAAAACGGTTTTGGATCGTTCGATTGCGGCGCTTGGAATTTATCCAGCGGTGGATCCTTTGGACTCCACAAGCCGCATGCTGGATCCACTCATCGTTGGTGAAGATCATTATCAAGTGGCACGGGGCGTGCAAGAATTATTGCAACGCTACAAAGAACTGCAAGACATCATTGCGATTTTGGGTATGGATGAGCTGTCCGATGAAGATAAAATCATCGTGAATCGGGCACGGCGGGTACGAAACTTCTTGTCACAACCATTTTTTGTGGCAGAACAGTTTACTGGTAATGCCGGAATCTTTGTTCCCTTGAATGAAACGGTTGAAAGTTTCAAAGAAATTTTAAGCGGACGTGTGGACCATCTGCCGGAATCGGCCTTTATGTATGCCGGTAGCATCGAAGATGTTTATCAACGAGCGGAAGCGAGTGAATAAGCATGTTTCAAGTTAAAATAGTTACCCCAAAGGGTTTGTATAAAGTGATGAACACGACAATCTTAAATGTTGAAACAACACAAGGGCAACTTGGGATTTTAAAGAACCACATGCCCATTGTTGCGATTTTAACGATTTCATTGATGCGGACCCGCGAAAATGGCGAAGAGCAGCGCTATGCGATTGCCGGGGGCACCTTGTATTTTCAAAACAATGTTGCCACCTTGTTGGTGGAAGCCATTGAACACAGTGAAGAAATTGACGTTCAGCGGGCTTTACAAGCAAAAGAGCATGCGGAAAAGTTAATGTTGCATAAAGAAGAAGTGGATATGCTGCGTGCGGAGATTGCGCTTAAGAAAGCCGTCAATCGCATCAAAGCAGCATCTTAAGGAGTGATGGATGTGAATCCAATTGTACGAATTACAATCCATTTTATAAGTTTTGCATTTTCAATGCTGGCCTTGGGCAGTTTGGATTTTAATAAATTTCTTAAAAAGAACAGGGTTTGGCAAGCACAATTGCTGTATATCATCTTAGCCATGGTCTTAGGTTATGCTGTGGCGCAGTTTTTAATTAATATTATGTATCAAACGCTGTCATAGTCATAAAAAATAGTTTATGATATAATACACATGTTTTATTGAAAGAAGGATCTCATTATGTTGTTTTCAAAATCAATTGGAATTGATTTAGGTACTGCCAATGTACTCATTTATGTTAAAGATGAAGGTGTCGTTTTAAATGAACCGGCTGTTGTCGCCCTCGATGCGGAGACAAAGAAGACATTATCTGTCGGTCAAGATGCCAAAGATATGCTTGGGAAAACCCCGGGCCGTATCTCTGCGATTCGACCACTTAAAGACGGTGTAATCGCGGACTTTGAAGTGACCGAAATCATGCTGCAATCATTTATTCGTAAGTTAAAATTAAAAGGGATGTTTTCAAGACCGACAATTCTTATTTGTTGTCCCTCAAACATAACTTCAGTGGAGCGCAACGCGATTCGCGATGCTGCGTATCGAGCGGGCGCGAAAAAGGTTTACATTGAAGAAGAACCAAAAGTAGCGGCGATTGGTGCCGGTTTGGATATTTCAAAACCAAGCGGCAACATGGTGCTTGATATTGGTGGTGGCACTACGGATGTTGCGATTTTATCCTTGGGTGACATCGTTACCAGCACTGCCTTAAAAGTAGCGGGTGATAAACTGGACCAGGATATTATTAAATACATTAAAGAATCATACAAATTGCTCATCGGTGATCGGACCGCCGAGGAAATTAAAAAGAACATTGGTACCGCATGGCGGGGCTCCTTGGAAGAAACCATGGAAGTCAGTGGGCGTGACCTTGTAACAGGTTTGCCACATACGATTACCATCAACTCTGAAGAAACGGAGCTTGCGATGCGCGAGAGTTTACAAGACATTGTGCGCGCCTGCCGGAGCGTGCTTGAACAAACACCGCCTGAATTATCAGCGGATATTGTGACACGTGGTATTGTGCTTACCGGTGGTGGCGCCATGTTGAAAGGCATTGATGAACTTATTAAAAATGAACTTAATGTGCCGGTGTATGTTGCGGAGAATGCCATGCACTGTGTCGTTGAGGGCACGGGCATCATGCTTAATTCATTGGATTCAAAAAGATAAGTCAAACTTATCTTTTTTTTTGGGAAAGAAAACGATGCTTGCGTAAGGTTAAGGGGAGGACATCATGAAATCATTAACTTTAGAAAAACAAGCCATTATAGAGAAGTACACGGAAAAATACAAGGACTATCTATCCTCTTTGTCACTTGAGAAAATCCAGATGGAGTACATTAGTGGTTTGAATCGCATGCATCGCAGCGACGCAAAGTTTTTAAATTATTTTAAATACGATATCAAAGTCGGTGATATTTGTTACATTGATTTTGGCCATGCTTACACTTATGAAGCAGGCTTTCAACATTTTGGGATCATCATGAACATCGTTGGTAATAAAGTGTTTGTGGTTCCCATGACATCGAACAAACAGACCTATAAAAAAGCAGATCCGCGGAACGCTTACCCAATTAAAACCTTGTTTCAAATGGGTGATGTGCCAGGTTTGCATCGCCAGTCTGTTTGTTTTTTACACGATGCGAAATTTATTAATAAGGCACGCATCATCAATGTGAAAGCGCATGTGGCAGTTGAAAGTGACTTGTTCAAACGCTTGAAACAACAGTTGTTATCCATCATCACGTGAAGTTGGAATTTGGTATAATGGTACCGGTGAGGTAATGTTTGAAGCTTTAAGTGGAAAATGGTTGGTCGGAGTCTCCGGCCAAAACGATTCGATGGCTTTGTTGCACATGTGCATTGCCTATAAGATGGATGTGATAGCGTGCATCATTAACTATGGGACCCGCATGGCTGCTGCCGATGAGATTGCCTATGTGCAATCCTTTTGTGATGCGCATCAAATACCACTTGAAGTTGTCGATGCACCTACCATTAAACGCAACTTTCAAAAGCGAGCTCGTGACTTTCGTTATCAAACCTTTAAAGCATTGATTGAGCAGCACCAAGCGCAAGGTGTGTTGCTTGCCCATCACTTGGATGATCATTTGGAAACCATCTTGTGGCAATTCAAGCGCGGCCATCGGGTACGCTTTTATGGCTTGCAGCCACGTATTACCATAGATGGTATGGTGGTGAAACGTCCTTTATTGAATGTGACCAAAGCACAATTGGTGGCTTACAATGAAAAACATAAGATTAAATATTTTGAAGATGAAAGCAATCTGAGCATGCGTTACACACGCAATCGGATTCGCAAACAATTGGAAAGTTTTAGCGAAGAAGATAAGCAAGCCTTGCTTGAAAAAGCCAAAGTTGCAAACCAAGCCTTAGAAACCATGCGTGCTAATCTTCAACCTTTGTTGCAGGAGCAACTTAATATTGATCAATTGCTGGGTCTTGAAAAAGCAGAGCAGCGGGAGCTCTTGTGGCTTTATTTAGATAAGCAAGCTTACCCACACAGTATTTCCAAACGTTTTCTTGATGATATCCTGCAACAACTCCAGACCAATCACGTGGGTGAAATTGGGCTTGTTAAGCCTTACATCTTTTATTACCAGGCAGGTTATTTACAGCTTGATAAAAAATATGCCTGTCATTATGAGTACACATTTGATACAATTAAGAACATAAAAACAAAATATTTCACCTTGAGTGAACAAGGTGATGCACAAATGGGTTTTCATATCTTTGCCAACGACTTTCCAATCACGGTTCGTAACGCACGGCCAGGAGATAAAATCAAACTTGAGTTTGGGCATCAAAAACTAACAACATGGTTCAATGCAATGCGGATTCCATGGCATCAACGCCAATGTTGGCCTGTGATTGTGAATAAAAACCAAGAACTTATCTATGTTGTGGGATGGCGATGTGATATCGACCATTTTACTAACAATCCCAATCTATTTGTGCTAAAATAAGCAATGCATGGAGGAAATATGAGCATCTTGCACCAAGACGTAAAAGAAGTATTAGTTAGTGAAGCAGCGATTATTGAACGTTGCAAAGAACTCGGTCACATTGTGAATGATTTTTATCGCGACTATGAGCGTATGCCTTTGTTGGTGGCGATTTTAAAAGGATCGATTCCCTTTTTATCGGAGCTAATGAAACACATTGAACTTGATATTGAGATTGATTTTATGGACGTATCAAGCTATGAAGGCACGGAATCGATTGGAGATGTCCGTATTATTAAAGACTTGAACCAATCAATTAAAGGGTTGCCGATTCTCTTGGTTGAAGACATTGTGGACACGGGTCGCACGATTCAAGAAGTGAAACGTTTGCTCTTCAATAAAGGTGCAAGTGAAGTTAAGATTATAACCCTGTTGGATAAACCAAGTCGCCGGCTCATAGATATTGATGCCGACTTTGTGGGGTTTGAAATCCCTAATGAGTTTGTGATAGGATTTGGTTTAGACTTTAATGAAAAATATCGTAATTTGCCGTATGTTGGCATATTGAAAGATGAGTTTTATAAATAAGGAGTGACACATGAAAAATAGACGCTTTATAAATATGATTCCTTATTTGATTGTAGTATTGGCAGTGTTTAGTTTGTCATCCATACTAAACCGTTCAGCAGTTGAAAGAATGGATTACAATCAATTTAATCAACTACTAGATAAGTATACTGTGGAAGAAGCGACAGTATCGGTGAGTAACGTTGTTGTTGATATCAAAGGAATTTATGAAAAAGATGGCGAGAAAATTAGTTTTAGCGCCCGGATTCCTAATACCGAAAATCAAACAAACACACTCATGGAGGAATTGACACGTAGTGTTGAAAAGATAACGATTGTCAATCCTTATGAAAGCAATGTGTTTGTAGAAACCTTAATTCAAATTATACCCTTCTTATTGTTTGGGATTTTTGCCTTTTTCTTACTAACACGCATGAATACCGGAGGCAGTTCTAAGGCCTTTGAGTTTGGGCGCTCACGTGCGCGGCTTGAAGGTGATACCAAAGTACGCTTTGATGACGTTGCGGGTTGTGAAGAGGAAAAAGAGGAATTAGCGGAACTGATTTCGTATTTGAAAAATCCAAAACGGTTTGCGGTTATGGGAGCTCGGATTCCAAAAGGTGTGCTCTTAGTTGGAGCACCGGGTACCGGTAAAACCTTACTTGCAAAAGCCGTGGCCGGGGAAGCGGATGTGCCGTTTTATTCCATCTCGGGATCTGACTTTGTGGAAATGTTTGTTGGAGTTGGCGCAAGCCGTGTCCG
>LSQX01204249.1_pt1 | contig 16117 bp, 12 predicted proteins | sample 654561 | NCBI WGS metagenome assembly LSQX01 (sample SAMN04489861, study PRJNA283612) | anaerobic digester metagenome | isolation source: 4 biogas reactors fed with cattle manure at either 37C or 55C with and... | place: Denmark: Kongens Lyngby | collected 2014 | reverse complement strand
ATGAAAAGAAGGATATCGAGAACTATTTTACTTTGTATAATGATTTCTGTTTTCGCAATGCCCTTACAGGCATGGGCTAAAACAGAAATAGTAGTCGCAGATAATGGGTGGGATAGCCATAAACTCCACAACGCGATAGCCAAGATAGTAATAGAGAATGCGTATGATGGTTATATTTTTAAAACGTCAGCAGCTACGTCACAAATGAATTGGCAGGCAATAATAGCAGGAGATGTCGATCTTGATTTAGAAAGCTGGACCGACAATGTCCCTTCTTATAGAAAAGACGTTGCTAAGGGAGATATAGTAAATATTGGGGTTGTCACTCCAGACAGCAAGCAGGGACTATATGTGCCACGATATGTCATTGAGGGAGATGCTAAGAGAGGGATTAAACCAATAGCCCCTGATCTTAAAACTGTAAAAGATCTAAAAAAATACTACAAAATATTCCAAGATGATGAACATAAAAATAAAGGAAGACTGCACAGCTCCCCTCCCGGGTTTAGATCCGAAGAAATCCTTTACAAAAAATTTAAACTTTACGGATTAGACAAAAAGTTCAACTTTATGCGTATGGGAAGCGAAGCGACTCTTTTTGTATCTCTAGTATCAGCATATAATCTTGGTGAACCGTGGGTAGGATATTGTTACGAACCAACCTGGGTCAGCGGAAAATTAGACATCGTTCAACTACAGGACGAACCTTACGATAAAGATCTTTTTATAAAGGGAGCAACCGAATTTCCTTCTCAACAGCTTAAAATTGTCAGTGGCAAATATTTTGCAAAAAAAGCGCCAGATCTGCTCGAATTCTTAGAAAAATACAGAACGGGGGGCAAACTTTTAGCAGAAGGATTAGCATATCTTGATGAAAATAAAGCTAGCCATGAAGAAGCTGCTAAGTGGATACTTAAAAACAATCCCAATCTGCTCGACGAATGGCTACCAAAAGAGAGAGCGAATAGAGTAAGGGCTGTTCTTTAATACACGTAAATACATAGATAAATATATGAATAGCTTATGTTTACGCATACAGTCGAGGAATTTTAAACAGCAGGTATTGACAAATCAAAATGTGGAAGGTATATTCCACATATATAATATATGAACTATATGGCTCTAGCCAAGAAAGGTGACCCCAAATGAAAATGTTTACACAAAGTTACAACGTAGTTTCTAACGTTATCGTACTACTTATTAGCGATGGGTCCCCCGAATTGGCCGGCGCATAACCGCTGTGTTACTTTCGGACCGGGACCCTTAAAGGGTCCCGGTTTTTTTTATATCTATTTGTACGTACAGGAGGAAATGATATGAAAAATACCTTTACAATTCTATCTGAAGACAACCCCGGAGTGCTTATGAGAATAGCGGGGCTAATCTATCGAAGAGGCTATAACATTGAAAGCCTTAGCGTTGGGCATACTGATACCCCTGGAGTATCCCGATTTACCGTAGTTATTGACGGGGAAGAGGGAGCGTATGACCAGATAAAAAAACAGCTTCTTAAACTTATAGAGGTTATAGATGTTATTAACCTCACAAAGGAAGGCCCTTTTGTTGAACGTTGGCTTTCACTTGTAAAGGTCAAAGCTCCTCTTAGCCAACGACCAGACGTTTTACAGACAGCAGAAGTCTTTCGCTGCAGAGTTGTGGATTTAGGAACAGAGGCGATAACACTAGAAATAACGGGAGACAAAGGGAAAATGATTGCCTGTATGGAAGCTTTCAAACCATATGGAATAATTGAAACAGCTGGCTCTGGACAAGTTGCACTTTCACGAGCTGGATTTGCTTTAGAAGAAATTGTAGAAACTAGCTTTACAGATACAGAACAGCCTTTATAACATTTATGGAATAATCTATAAGTGTCCAAAATAAAGATATTACAATATTTTAAATGTCCAACAGGACAGAAGGAGTGTATTTTGTTATGGCAAAAGTATATTATGACAGCGACGCTAATCTTAATCTTCTTGACGGAAAAACGATTGCAATAATTGGTTACGGAAGTCAGGGACATGCACATGCTCAAAACCTCCGCGATAGCGGAACTAAGGTGATAGTTGCGCTACATGATGAAAGTAAATCAAAGGCAATAGCGGAGAAAGACGGTTTCGAAGTCTATACTGTTTCCGAAGCAGCAAAAAAATCAGATGTAATTATGTTTTTGATGCCAGACCATCTTCAGGCTTCTATATACAAAACTGAAATTTTACCTAATCTCAAAAAAGACACAAAACTTGCTTTCGCACATGGATTCGCCGTTCATTTTGGACAAATCGTTCCTGAAACAGACCGTGATGTCTTTATGGTGGCTCCTAAGGGACCTGGTCATATGGTTCGCCAGATGTACAAAGAAGGGAAGGGTGTCCCCTGCCTAATCGCAATCTATCAGGACGCATCGGGTAAGGCAAAAGATTTCGCACTAGCCTACGCCTCTGGAGTTGGTGGAGGAAGAGCGGGAATTATTGAAACATCCTTCCGTGAGGAAACCGAAACCGACCTCTTTGGAGAACAAGCAGTTCTTTGCGGAGGAGTAAGCGAACTAATGCAAGCAGGATACCAGACTCTTGTCGAAGCTGGCTACCAACCAGAAATGGCTTACTTCGAATGTATCAATGAACTCAAGTTAATCGTAGACATGATTTTCGAAGGCGGACTTAGCTGGATGCGCTACTCAGTAAGCGACACCGCGAAATATGGAGATATGATAGCCGGACCACGTGTAATTGGTGAGGAATCCAGAAAAGTAATGAAACAGCTTCTAAAAGAAATTCAGGACGGAACATTCGCACGCGACTGGATCCTTGAGAACCAGACCGGACGCCCCCGTATGATGAAATGGGCAAAGGCTGCTCAAGAAGCGGACTGCGAAGCAGTAGGAAAAGAGCTGCGCAAAATGATGCCTTGGATGGAACAGAAGGAAGTCCCTAAGTTTTAAAAAATAGCATAAGAAGACGGTGAACTCTGCTTCTAATTATGCTACGTAATAACAAAACATTAATAAATATGGATTAGACCGATTTTCGTGTCTCACGAATTAATCAACCGATTTTAGTATCTTAATAAAGGAGAGAGCGACATGATTGATCACGTGCGAATTTTTGATACAACACTCAGAGACGGAGAACAAGCTGCAAGAATCAACCTTAATAAGAGCGAAAAACTACAGATTGCCCGTCAGCTCGCTCGACTCCGGGTTGACGTGATCGAGGCAGGTTTTCCTGCTTCGTCACCAGGCGATTTTGAGTCCGTACAGGCGATCGCCCGTGAGATAAAAGGTCCAATAATAGCTGGACTTGCAAGAACTAAAGCAGAAGATATAAAAAGAGCTGCAGAGGCAGTAAAAGACGCGGATCATCCTCGTATACACACTTTTATTGCCACCAGCCCAATCCACATGGAGTACAAACTGAAACTAGACAAGAAGGGCGTTCTTGCAGAAGTGCGTAGTGGAGTTAGCCTTGCGAAGTCTTTCGTGGATGACGTAGAGTTTTCTGCTGAAGACGCGAGTCGCTCAGAAATTCAGTTTTTGATCGAGGTCTTTAAAACTGCTATCGAATGCGGAGCCACTACTCTTAACATTCCAGATACCGTTGGCTATGCACAACCTGATGAATTTTATTCTTTTGTAAAAAAAATCATAACTGAAGTTAATGCTCCCGATAACGTAATCTGGTCAGTACATTGCCACAATGATCTAGGGTTAGGTGTAGCAAACTCACTTGCCGCAGTAAGAGCAGGCGCACGCCAAGTAGAGTGTACTATTAACGGTCTAGGCGAGCGCGCGGGAAATGCTTCTATGGAAGAAGTCGTTATGGCTTTGGAAACAAGAAGTGACCAATATCCTGTTAAAACCTTAATCGACACAACTAGGCTTTACAGTACTAGCAAACTGGTAGCCCATCTTACAGGTGTTATGGTTCAGCCTAACAAGGCTATTGTCGGCATCAATGCTTTTGCTCATGAAGCCGGTATCCATCAACATGGGATGCTTTCTAACCGAGAGACCTACGAGATTATGACTCCTGAATCTGTTGGCGCACCTTCATCAGATTTAGTCTTGGGCAAACACTCGGGACGCCACGCTTTTAAAGACAGAGTAGAAAGTATGGGATATCAGCTCACAAAAGAAGAAGTTGAAACAGCTTTTACTTATTTCAAGGAACTTTGTGACAAGAAAAAAGACGTAAGTGACGGAGACATTGAAGCTCTGATTCTAGACAGAGTTCTGTCTTTTGTCCCTGAGAAAAAATACATACTAAAAGACTATGCCGTTTACGTTGGGACAGGAAGTAAACCAACTGCAAGCGTTACTTTGACTTCAGATGGCGATGAACACACTGAAGCGTCTGTAGGCAACGGTCCTGTAGATGCTGCATACAACGCAATGAAGAAAATACTTGGATTCACTCCTCAGCTTAAAGGATTTAGAATCGGCGCGACGAGCGAACGTTCTGATGCTCTGGGTGAAACTAGAGTAATCCTCCACCACAAAGAAATACAGGCACAGGGACGTGGAACAAGTACAGACGTAATTGAATCATCAATAAGAGCATATGTAGATGCGATAAACAGACTATACGCCGCAGCTGCCGTGAGGGAGATAAAACTTAATGTCGATGACTCTCGCTGAAGCGATAATCGCAAAGCATACAAAAGACAGAGTTGAGCCTGGAACTATATGTCAAGTCAACGTAGATTTCGCTTTTGCTAATGACATAACAGCTCCTCCTGCTATAAAAGAATTCCGGAAAATGGGGGCAATCAAAGTTTTTGATCCAATGCGTTGCGCAATTTTGCCAGACCATTTTTCTCCCGCAAAGGACATCGCTTCAGCTGAACAAATAAAGGAATGCCGAACTTTCGCGAATGAACAGGGCTTACTTTTTTGGGACGTTGGCAGAGTCGGAGTGGAACATGCGTTTCTGCACGAGAATGGACTAGTCCTTCCGGGAGAGATAATACTCGGTGCCGATAGTCATACCTGTACTCACGGCGCTATGGGTGCTCTTGCAACAGGTGTAGGCTCGACAGATCTGGCTGCTGCTTGGGCTTTAGGCGAAACGTGGCTTCGCGTACCCGAAACCATGAAGGTATCTTTTGAAGGTACTCCTTCTGAATGGGTCTGCGGTAAAGATATGATTCTTGCTCTTATAGGAAAGATCGGAGTAGAGGGAGCAAGATACATGGCTCTTGAATTTCATGGAGAAGCTCTTGCAGAACTTGATCTTGATGACAGATTTACGCTTTCGAACATGGCTATTGAAGCTGGCGCCAAAACAGGCCTCATAAATCCTGATGAAAAACTTCTAAAATATGCGAATGAGCGTGCGGCAAGAAGCTTTATGCCTCTTTTCGCAGACAAAAACGCCAATTACGCCAAATCCATTTTAATAGACGTGACAAATATGGAACCACAAGTAGCTATGCCACATACTCCGGATAATGTTAAAGCTGTATCCGAAGTTACTGGAATGCCGATAGACCAGGTGTTTATAGGCTCCTGTACTAACGGAAGACTAAGCGACTTGAGAATGGCAGCCAAGATTCTCAAAGGCAAGAAAATTCATAAAAACACAAGACTGATGATTATTCCCGCTTCATATGAAGTTTATAGAGCTGCTATGAATGAAGGGCTTTTTGATATATTTCTCGATGCAGAAGCAACAATTTCGACGCCATCATGCGGACCATGCCTCGGAGGCCATCTTGGTATTCTTGCTGCCGAAGAACGATGTGTTTCAACAAGCAACAGGAACTTCGTAGGTAGAATGGGCTCTTCTAAAAGTGAAGTCATTCTCGCAAGTCCTATGGTAGCGGCAGCTTCAGCTGTCGCAGGACATATATGTCACCCAAGAGAAATAGTTTAATCGGAGGTGGGAATATGAAAACATTCTTTAGCGGAAAAGCATGGGTGTATAGTGACAACGTAGACACTGACGTGATAATTCCTGCAAGATACCTCATAACGAGCGACGAAAAATCTCTTGCTAAATACTGCATGGAAGATATTGACGAAACCTTTGCAAGCAGTGTGTTGAAAGGAGATATAATAGTCGCTGGAAACAATTTTGGCTGTGGTTCTAGCAGAGAACATGCTCCCCTCTCTATAAAAGGCTCAGGAATATCTTGTGTGATAGCCAAGTCTTTTGCACGCATATTCTACAGAAACGCGATCAATATAGGCCTTCCCATATTGGAATGTGCAGAATTAGATGGCATTTCAAAGGGAGACATTATCGAAATAGATTTGTCTAAAGGATCTATCACAAACAAAACTAAATGTGAAACATATCATGCAAAACCGTTTCCAGAGTTCCTTCAAGAACTTATAGCTGTTGGAGGTCTTGTCCCTTACGTAAGAGCAAGGCTTGCGGAAAAAAAGGCGTGTTGAAAATGAAAAAGTATAATATAGCTGTTCTTCCCGGAGACGGAATAGGTCCTGAGATTATCAATGAAACAAGAAAAATTCTTGATAAAACAGGAGAAGGACTTGGCTTTAAACTTGATTGGAACGAATATCCTTATGGTGCGGCTCATTATCTAAAAACAGGTGAAATAATGCCAGAGTCTGCCATGAACGAGATGGAAAAATGTGACGCTATGTTGCTTGGCGCAATTGGCGACCCAAGAGTAAAGCCTGGGATTATGGAGCAAGGCATACTACTCGCACTTCGTTTTCGTTTCGATCAGTATGTAAATTTGCGCCCCGCTTTTTCTTTGCCGAAAGTCAAAACTCCTGTCGATCTTAAAGGAACAAGAATGGATTCCGTTGTCGTAAGAGAAAACACAGAAGATCTTTATATGTGCATAGGCGGAACGACAGATACAGGAGAACTAGAACTGCCGATTAACATAACGAGAAAGTTATACGAGCTAAAAGGTTCACTGAAACTAAAAACTGACCCTCGATGCTCTTTTGCTGCACAAGCTGCTATAAACAGCAAACCAGGCGTTGAAAGGATAACAAGATACGCCTCAGAACTTGCAAAAAAGCGCGGAGAAAACACGGTTACAGTAGTTTCTAAATCTAATGCGGTTTCAGCTCTTTATGGATTTTTTGAAGAGATTGCAAAAAAAGTGATAGCTGATGAATACCCAGAACTCAAATTCGCTGTAGTAAACGTGGATGCTCTTTGCTACCACCTTGTCAGAAATCCCACTTCATATGGAGTGCTGCTATGTCCCAACCTTTTTGGTGACATAATTAGCGACCTTCAGGCAGCACTTGCCGGAGGGCTAGGAACTGCCGCAGGAGGAAACATTGGCGAAGGACTTTCTATGTTTGAACCGGTTCATGGGTCTGCTCCAGACATAGCTGGAACTGGTAGATCAAATCCCATTGCAGCAATACTTTCTGGTGCTATGATGCTTGATCATCTTGGAGAAGAAGAGGGAGCAAGAAAAATTAATAAAGCGGTGTCCGATTTTATGGAAAATGCAACCAACAATGAGCTTCCATTTGAGTTTGCAGGCGAATCAACATGCGAACAGGTTGGAAAAAACATAAGTAAGTATATTTAATAAACAGGCACGTACTCATACCTCTTTCTTGAGGTGCGTACATTAGCGTTTATATTAGGAGGTATATTCATGGCTAAAATCAACGGCGCTCAAATGGTTCTCAAATCTCTTGAGGCAGAAGGAGTAGATACAATATTCGGACTGCCCGGCGGAACTGTTATTCCACTTTATGACGCTATATATGACTCAAAGATTAATCATGTTCTAATGCGTCACGAACAGGCTGCGGCACATGCTGCTGACGGCTACGCTCGTGTGAGTGGAAAGCCGGGGGTTTGCATTGCTACCTCTGGACCCGGAGCTACCAATCTGGTAACGGGAATTGCTACCGCTAATCTAGATTCTGTCCCTATGGTCGCTATCACTGGACAGGTCCCTACGACAGCAATTGGAACTGATGCTTTTCAAGAAGCTGACACACTGGGAATTACTATCCCCATTGTTAAACATAGTATGCAAGTTAGAACGCCAGAGCAGATAGGGCCAGCAATAAAAAAGGCTTTTTATATAGCTTCTACTGGAAGACACGGTCCAGTTTTAGTAGATATTCCAGCAGATATTCAAAAATCATTTGGAAATTTTGAATATCCTAAAAAGATAAGCTTTCTCGGATATCATCCTGAAAAAGGAACTGACCTTACTCAACTTGATGAAGCAGTAAAACTGCTTGAAAACGCAGAGAGGCCTCTTATATTTGCTGGAGGCGGCGTAATCAAATCAGGTGCAGCTGCGAAACTTACAGAACTGGCTGAAAAACTTCAGATACCAGTAGCAACATCTCTACTTGGAAAAGGAGCCTTCCCTGAATCTCATCCACTTGGGCTCTCTCTAGGAATGGCTGGTATGCATGGGCATCCTGTGGCGAACAGAGCAATTATGACAGCTGATGTAATACTTGCTATTGGATCACGTTTCAGCGACAGAACAACTGGAAAAATATCTAGTTTTGCTTCAGGAGCGAAAATAATTCACATAGACCTTGATGCTGCTGAAATAGACAAGGTTATCGGATCAGAAGTCTGGCTGGTCGGCGACGCAGGAACCGTAGTCGACGCTTTAACGACATCTATAAATAGAAAATATTGCGACCGTTGTCATTGGCTAGAAGAACTTGAATTGATAAGACAGAGAGAACCTCTGCCAAGAACCGAGTATCCAGGACAGATAGCGCCATGGCAAATCATTGAAACCCTTCGCGAAATAACTGGAGGTAAATCAGTTCTTACTACTGAAGTAGGACAACACCAGATGTGGGCAGCGATGCACTACAAAGTTGAAGAACCTGGACGTTTTGTCACTTCAGGAGGACTCGGAACGATGGGATTTGGTTTCCCCGCTGCGATAGGAGCCTCCTATGCCTGTCCCGGTGAGCATGTCTGTTGTATAGCCGGTGACGGAAGTTTCATGATGAACATACAAGAACTAGACACTTGCGCGCGTTATAACATTCCTGTGAAGGTCTTCATTTTGAACAATTCATGCCTGGGGATGGTGCGTCAGTGGCAAGAGTTTTTTTACGAAAAGCGCTACTCAAACACGCTATATAGCCGTAACCCTGATTTTGTAAAAATTGCTGAGGGTATGGGAGTAAGCGGTTTTCTGGCAACAAAACCAGAAGAGGTAAGAAAAACCATAGAGGCTGCTTTAAGTGTTCCAGGACCAGCTGTAGTTGATTTCAGAATTCCTCAGGAAGCTTTGGTTTTACCAATGGTTACTCCTGGCAGCCCAATTGACAAAATGATACTTTATTGAGGGGAGAATTACTAAACTATGAACAGCGACAAGGCAAAAAATGGCTATCAAAGAAGTCCACACCGCTCTCTACTTAAGGCAGCGGGATATACAGACTGGGAGATTGACCGACCATGGATAGGAGTTGCTAATTCTTTCAACTCCATAATTCCAGGACACGTCCACCTAAAAACTATAACAGAGGCCGTTAAAGCTGGTATATACGCTGCTGGCGGACTACCTTTAGAATTTCCAACAATTGGAGTATGTGATGGAATAGCAATGAACCATGAGGGGATGAAGTTCTCTCTTCCCAGTCGCGAGCTTATTATGGATTCAATAGAAGTTATGGCTAAAGCACATGCTTTTGACGGTCTCGTTCTAGTAACAAACTGCGATAAGATTATTCCAGGCATGGCAATGGCAGCTGCTAAAATAAATATTCCCTCGATAGTAATTTCAGGCGGTCCGATGATGGCAGGAAAATTGGCTGGGAAAAAAATTGACCTTAATTCCGTTTTTGAAGGAGTTGGCATGTTATCAGCCGGCAAAATGGATGAGAAATCACTAAAAGAAATAGAAGACAATGCATGCCCCGGATGCGGTTCATGTTCAGGAATGTTCACAGCAAACACTATGAACTGCATGATGGAAGTATTAGGCCTTGCTCTTACTGGAAACGGAACCATTCCGGCAACACACGCAGGACGTGTTCGTCTCGCAAAAGACACTGGTCGTGCAATAATGGCTCTTATCAACAAAGACATAAAGCCTCGTGATATCTTGACAAAAGAAGCCTTCGACAATGCTGTCGCAGTTGATCTTGCATTAGGCGGCTCTACAAATACAACGTTACACTTGCCTGCAATCGCATGGGCAGCAGGATTAAATCTCTCTTTGGATGCGTTCAATGAAATTGGAGCAAGAGTTCCACATCTTTGTTCAATGAGCCCTAGCGGACAGCACCACATTGAAGACCTCTGGATGGCTGGCGGAGTTCAAGCTCTTATGGCCCAACTGCTCGATAAAAATCTTATTAACGGAGAATGCATAACTGTAACAACAAAAACAGTTCAAGAAAACGTCGCAGGAACAGAAGTTTTGGATAGTGAGATTATTCGACCTTTGAATAGACCATATCATAAAGTAGGCGGGATCGCCTTTATAAAAGGAACTCTGGCACCGCTTGGAGCAATCGTAAAACAGTCTGCGGTGTCACCCGAAATGATGGTTCATGAAGGTCCCGCAAGAGTTTTTGAGTGCGAAGAAGATGCAAGTAAAGCAATACTCAATAATGAAATAAAAGATGGAGACGTTGTTGTAATACGCAACGAGGGACCTAAGGGTGGTCCCGGAATGAGAGAGATGCTCACGCCAACATCGGCAATCATGGGCCAAGGTAAGGGTGGCACAGTAGCTCTTATCACAGACGGACGCTTCTCAGGGGCAACTCACGGTGCTGCAATAGGACACGTATCGCCCGAAGCTTGCACTGGTGGCCCAATCGGGCTTGTGAAAGATGGGGATATAATCTCTATCAATATTCCTGAGAAGAGACTTGACCTCATGGTTAGCGAAGAAATCCTTGCTGAACGCAGAAAAAAATACGTTCCTAAGTGTCAGGAGACTAGTAGCCATTTTCTCGAACGATATCGGACATTTGCAACTTCCGGTGTTGAAGGTGCTGTTTTAAAAGATCAGTAAATTATGATTTAAAAATTTGAAGACTGAATAATATTCAAAAAATGGACTCGACAGACGCATTCACGCGTATGTGGAGTCCATTTTAAATATCTTTATGTAAATAATGTTTATAGCCTTAATATTTTCACTTTTTTAGCTATAACACAATACTTTTAAGGCTTATTCTTCCCTTATGTGTCATTTATCAACCCTTGGCACTTTAACCACTAATTACTCACGAATTTGTCCGGAGCCAAAGACAATATATTTTGTTGTGCAAAGTTCTTTAAGCCCCATTGGGCCTCTTGCATGCAGCTTCTGCGTGCTTATTCCAATTTCAGCACCAAGACCAAACTGGTTGCCATCTGTAAATCTAGTAGAAGCGTTTACATAAACACATGCTGAGTCGACTTCGTTAAGAAAGCGCTGAGAATTGGCGTAACTTTCAGTAACAATGCATTCGCTGTGCCCTGTGGAAAAACGTCGAATATGTTCCAAAGCTTCGTCTAGATTCGAAACACATCCAGCAGCAATAATATAGTCCTCAAACTCTGTGGCAAAATCCTCATCTGTTACTGGCACTACTTCCTTAATCATCGCAAAACTCTTATCTCCGCGAACTTCTACTCCAGCATTTATAAGTGCTTTGGTAATTCTGGGAACAAATGAGCTTTCTAAACTTCTGTGAACAAGTATGGTCTCACAAGCATTGCAAACTCCTGGACGTTGAGTTTTCGCGTTTATGATAATTCTTTCTGCCATATTCAAATCGGCACTTTCATCGACATATATGTGGCAATTTCCTACACCTGTTTCAATAAAGGGAACAGTACTATTTTTAACCACCGTACCAATAAGATTCGCAGAACCTCGTGGAATTAGAACATCTATGTAATCATTTAGGCACATCATTTCTTTTGCCGTATCATGACTTGTATCCTCTACAAGCGACACAAGATTCGTATCAGCGCCATTTTCAGACAATGTTTTTCTAAATATATTCACGATCGTCAAGTTGGTTTTAAGAGCTTCACTACCACCTCTAAGAATAGTTGCGGAGCCAGCTTTAAAACACAAACCAAAAGCATCTGCAGTAACATTGGGGCGTGCTTCGAATATAATTCCAATTACTCCCATGGGCACACGTTTCTGTCCAATAATCATACCGTTCGGCATTGTCTTCATGCTCAAAACTTCACCAATCGGATCAGGTAGCGCAGCAACTTCTCTTAAACCACTTGCCATATCCTCTATTCTTTTCTCGTCTAGTGTTAACCTGTCTAAAAATGCTTTTTTCTTCCCTGAATCCTTAGCATTTTTTATATCTTCAGCATTCACTTTTAAGATAGATTGCGAATGTTCTAAAAGAGAATTAGCACACTTTGTCAAAAGTTCATTTTTTGTTTTTGTGCTGCACGTTGCACTAAATCTAGCCGCTTTTTGTGCTTTTATACCAAGTTCTTTAATGTATTCTTTTGACATTAGTTGCTTGCTCCTCTCTTTGCTGGAAAGAGTGTTCCCACGTCTGCTCCATCCAGAATACTGTATAAAATGCTAGGATCTTCTGCTTTTGCTATAACCGTGTCACAACCATTTTTTGTGCATTTTTTAGCAGCAATTATCTTAGTGGCCATTCCACCCATTGCAAACGCAGAGCCCTTGCCCTCAGCGATTGATTCTATTTTCGCAGTAATCTTATCACACTGAGGAATGCGTTTTGCATCTTTATTTGTTTTTGGATTTTCATCACAAAGTCCGTCTGTATCGGTCAGAATAACAAGTAAGTCTGCGGATATCAGTCCTGACACAACTGCGGAAAGATAATCATTATCCGAAAATTCTATTTCATCTGTTGCAACAGCATCATTATTGTTCACTATTGGGATAATTCCAAGATTCAAAAGCTGGTTGAACAAACCTGCAACGACATCCCCACGGGCTCGGACATCTTCTTTTGTTAGAAGTATCTGAGCTACAGTTTGATTGTAAACGCTGAAAAAACTCCTATACATCTGCATAAGTGAAGCCTGACCAACAGAAGCCGCCGCGAGTTTTAACAATATTTCCTTTGGGCGCTCTTTTAATCCTAGAATACTCAAACCAGCTCCAACTGCGCCAGAAGAAACAAGAATAACGTCTATTCCTCTGTTTCTAATGTCAGACAAAACCAAAGCGAGCTCTTTCATTCGTTGCAAATTCACTCTACCATTGGAATGAGTTACTGAAGAGGTGCCTATTTTAACTACGATACGTTTTGCAGTTTTAAGTTTTTTTCTACTTTCCACTTAATCAACCGCCTATTTCGCAATCACGCTTCATTACTGCTTTAATAGCATTGTGTATACTCGCTTCAAAGCCATCTTTCTGCAGAGAACAAACACCTTGTATCGTTGTGCCAGCCGGAGAACAAACCATATCGCACAGCTCCATGGGGTGCTTATCTGAACTAAGTACCATATTTGCACTTCCAAAAACAGTATGAGCTGCAATTTTTGTCGCAAGTGGTTTTGGAATTCCTCCTCGCACAGCTGCGCGCGCTAGAGCATCTATGAACATATAACAAAAAGCTGGAGATGAACCAGCTATTGCCGAAAAAACCGAGAAGCTATTTTCCTCTACTGGTGTAATTATTCCTAATGTAGAAAAAATATCTGTAACCAATTTTTCTTCTTCTTTTGTCGCATATTCATTTAGACAATATCCAGTTGTTGCAGAACCAGTCATTGCATTAACGTTCGTCATAACTCTAGCAATAGGAGTTTTTTCAAAAATTTCAGACAGATAGTGAAGAGACTTGCCTACCACTATCGAGATAAAAAACTTTGGGTTTTTCGGTAATTTCGATATCATTTCCTTTATTTTCATTTTATTTTCATCTAAAATTGTGGGCTTTATTGCTATTACGACAATATCGCACTCAAATACTTCTTCTTCTGATTTTAGTTTCTTTATTCCGCATTCGTCAGAGAGAAGATCAAGTTTGCTTTTTGATAAATCATAGACAAATATTTTCTTGGAGTCGAATCCACCTTTTAGCATGCCTTTAATGATTGCGCTTCCCATATTTCCTGCACCTAAAAAACCATATTTCATAATACAATCACCCTAACTTTTTATTAAAGTTCAAAATATGTATTTATTGTAAGTGTTAATGTAGCTTATAACAACATTTTACTCTTAATAAGAAAAATAACAATGAGTTGTTAAGGTTATATATATCGTAATAATTGACAATCAAACTACATCTAATGTATTATAGCCTTCAAGAAATAGATACTTAAACGCAATGATGGAGTTAAGCTCTTATTTATGGATGTGACAGAGAGTCAGCATCGAGTGAAAGCTGACACTGAAATGATAAGATGCAATCTCACTCTTGAGCGGATTCCCCGAACTATCACAACTAAGGGATTACGGCAGACACCGTTAAAAGTTCAACTAAGTGGCCGCATTCGTGCGGCAAACAGGGTGGTACCGCGAAAACTTTCGTCCCTGAGGCATTTAATGCCTCAGGGACTTTTTTATTTAGTAAAGAAAGAAAGGATGATCAAAATGAAAAAGATTAACTTAACAGATGTAACTCTGAGAGAAAACTCAATAGGGCATGAAAATTCACTTAGCTTTAAAGAAATTATTGAGACTGCAAAAATTTTGGACAAACTTAACTTAGATACTATCTATATAGCTCCTATACTTGACGAAAAGGTAGACACTCTACTTGTCCGTACAATTACTTCAGTTGTCAAAAACAGTGCCCTTTCAATTCCTGTTGGAATGACAAAAGAGTCCGTCGAAATAGCATGGAAAGCCGTTTGTAATGCTACGAGACCGAGACTTTGTGTTGAACTTCCTGTGTCAACGGTACAGATGGAATTTAGCTCTAACATGAAATCCTCAGATGTTATGGAACTAATCAGCACTCTCGTTTGCCAAAGCAAAAAGTTCTGTGATGATGTTGAATTCGCAGCAATGGATGCTACACGCAGTGAAAAAGATTTCCTTGTAAAAGCTTTGGAAACTGCAATATCTGCAGGGGCTTCGATAGTAACTCTCTGCGATACAGCTGGAACAATGCTACCTCATGAAATGGAAGAGTTTATTAAATGTTTGTATGAGGACATTCCTTCACTTAAAAATGTAATTCTTGCTGTGCGCTGTTCTGATGAATTATCAATGGCAACAGCTTGCGCTGCAACGGCCATCAGAGCCGGAGCAACAGAAATAGATGTGGCAATCAACGCAGGAATTGCCCCTTCTATAAAAGAGATAGCCCTTTTAATAAAAACACGCGGTGATGATAGCGGATATTCTTTCGGAATAAAAACAACTAATTTGCATCGTTCTATCAATCAAATAAACTGGCTGACAAGATCAAAAAGTGAGAAAAATTCACCATTTCAAACAGGAATTAAGAAAACTCCTACAAAAGATATCAAACTCGACGCAAAGGATGACATCTCAACCGTAGAAAAATTTATTAAAAAACTTGGATATGATCTTTCTGATGAGGATCTATCTAAGGTTTATGAAACATTTATTGGTTTGGCCGAAAAGAAAACTGTGGGGACAAAAGAACTCGAAGCAATAATTGCATCTACTGCAATGCAGGTTCCACCAACATACAAGCTTGTTAGTTTTGTAATTAACAGCGGAAACACCATAAACGCAACGGCTAATATTCATTTCAAAAAAAATGAAGAAGATCTTTTTGGACTTGCGATAGGAGACGGCCCCATAGATGCTTCCTTTTTCGCTATTGAACAAATAACTGGGCAGCACTACGAATTGGATGATTTTCAAATCCAGGCTATAACAGAGGGACGAGAAGCAATGGGCTCATCATTAGTAAAACTGCGTTTTAACGGCAAAATATATTCTGGAAATGGAATCTCAACTGATATTATTGGCTCAAGTATCCGTGCCTACCTTAATGCGCTAAATAAAATAGTGTTTGAAGAGAACCAAAAATCATGAAACTATCATTATCAACCTTTGGTTGGAACGGCTACTCGTGGGAGGATTTCTGTCGAATAGCAAAAGAAAGTGGGTTTAGTGGCATTGAAATACACTGCGGACACGAGCCTGAACTAAAAGGCGGGATTTTTAATCCTGACTCTGCTAATTCGACTTACAGAGATCTTATTGAGCAGGGGCTAGAAATTCCATGTAT